>Ga0153916_10000747_pt1 | contig 22420 bp, 20 predicted proteins | sample Opewatmetagenome_FD_109642 | JGI IMG/M metagenome (GOLD analysis project Ga0153916, IMG submission 109642) | Freshwater wetland microbial communities from Ohio, USA - Open water 3 Core 3 Depth 4 metaG | ecosystem: Environmental > Aquatic > Freshwater > Wetlands | place: USA: Ohio, Lake Erie...
CGCGACGACGCCGACGACGATCGCCTCGAGCACGATCGACCCGAGCACCTGCCGGCGTGACGCCCCGATCGTCCGCAAGGTGGCGAACTCGCGCGTGCGCTGCGCGATCGTGATGGACAGCGAGTTCGCGATCACGAAGGCGCCGACGAAGAGCGCCACGCCCCCGAACGCGAGCAGGAATCCTTGCAGGAACGAGATGAACTCGTTCGTCTCGGCGGCATCGTCCCGTGCCTGCTGGGCGCTCGCCTTGACCTGCGTGCCGGCGGGGAGGATCGCCTCGATCTGGTCGAGCAGCTGCTCGCTGCTGACGCCGCTCCTAGCGGCGACGGCGATCTCGTCGAGCCGGCCCTGCTTGCGGAACAGGCGCTGCGCGGTGGGCAGGTCGAAGCCGGCGAGCGTCGCGCCTCCGATCGTGGAGAGCGAGCCGAACCGCACGACGCCCGAGATGCGCAGCCGCTCGACCGGCCCTTCGGCCTGCACCCCGATCTCCTCGCCCACTGCCAGGTTCCTCTTGCCGGCGGTCGCCTCGTCCACGACGACCTCGCCGCTCCCCGGCCAGGCACCCTCGACGAGCGTGAGCGGGTTGAACCGCGACTCGCCCGCCGCGATCGAGAAGCCGAGGTTGGGGGCGCCGCCGAAGACGATCGCATCGCCGTTCTCGTCGATCAGCTGCGCGACCTCGCTGTCGACGCCGCCTTCGGCCTCGGCCACCCCCGGCAACCCTCGAACGTCCTCGAGCAGCGCCTCGTCGAAGGTCGGCGCCGAGATCCCGCTCCCCTCCGTGAAGTCGAAGGCCGCCTTGCCCGAGATGACGGCGTCCGAGCCCTGCCTGACGTCGGTGAAGATCGCGTCGAAGGCCCGGTCGATCGAGTCCGTCAGGACGAACGTGCCGCTCACCATGGCCACGCCGAGCACGATCGCGAGCGCCGTCAGCGCAGAGCGCAGCTTGCGGCCGAACAACCCCTTGAGCGCGAAGCGGGTCACCGGCCGTCGAGCGCTTCCATCGCAGCCAGGATCTCGTGGGGCGTCGTTCGCCCCAGCTCGCGCACGATCAGCCCGTCGGCGAGGAAGAGGACACGATCGGCCATCGACGCCGCGCGGGCATCGTGTGTGACCATCACCATCGTCTGCCCGAGATCGTCCACCGACCGGCGCATCAGCTCGAGGATCTCGTGGCCGGTCGTGGAGTCGAGGTTCCCGGTCGGCTCGTCGGCGAACATCACGGTCGGCCGCGAGACGAGTGCGCGCGCGATCGCGACGCGCTGCTGCTGGCCGCCCGAGAGCTCTGCCGGGCGGTGCGTGAGCCGGTCGGCGAGCCCCACCTCCTGCACGAGCTCCTCGAACCAGCCGTTCGCCGGCTTCTCGCCGGCGATGGAGAGCGGCAGCAGGATGTTCTCCCGGGCGGTGAGCATCGGCAGGAGATTGAAGAACTGGAAGACGAAGCCGATGTGCTCGCGGCGCAGCTTGGTGAGAGCGTTGTCGCCGAGCGTCGTGATCTCCGTGCCGGCGATCGCAACGGTGCCGGACGTGGGCTTGTCGAGCCCCGCGAGGATGTGCATGAGCGTCGACTTGCCTGATCCGGAAGGACCCATCACCGCGGTCAGCTGAGCGGCCGGCACCTCGACGGAGACGCCGCGCAGCGCGTCCACGGCGGTATCGCCTTCGCCGAAGCGGCGCGTCAGGTCTCGGGCGACGACGACGGCCGAGCCGTTTCCACTCTCCACGCTGTGTGCCTCCTCGTCGGGTACAGCTGGATCCTGCCGCACCGGAACCGGTGCGGCCATACGGCTAACCGTACCCGTGGGCACCGCCTGCCCGAAGGTCGTGTCGAGGCTGTGAACGCGTGAAAAGTCTCTGTGACCTAGGCGGACACCAGGCGCGATGCGTCAGTGAGAACGGAGCCCAGGATGCCGACGATCTCGTCCATCTCGGCCTCGCCGGCGACGAGCGGCGGCGAGATCTGCACGACCGGGTCGCCGCGGTCGTCCTGGCGGCAGATCAGCCCCGCCTCGAAGAGCGCCGGCGAGAGGAAGCCGCGCAGCAGCGACTCGCACTCGTCGTCGTCGAACGTCGCGCGGGTCTCCTTGTGCTTGACGAGCTCCACGGCGTAGAAGAAGCCGGTGCCGCGCACGTCGCCGACGATCGGCAGGTCGAGCAGCGTCTCGAGCTTGCCGCGGAACACGTCCTGCGTGTCGCGGACGTGCTCGACGATCCCCTCGCGCTTCATGATCTCGATGTTCTTCAGCGCGATCGCGCACATGACGGGATGCCCGCCGAAGGTGACGCCGTGCGCGTACATCGACGTCGACTCGAGGAACGGCTCCATCACACGGTCCGTCGCGATCACGGCGCCGATCGCGCCGTAGGACGACGACAGGCCCTTCGCGCAGGTGACGATGTCCGGGCGGATGTCGTACCGCTCCGACCCGAACCAGTGACCGAGTCGGCCGAAGCCGGTGATCACCTCGTCGGCGGAGAGCAGGATGTCGTAGGCGTCGCAGATCGCCCGCACGCCCTGCCAGTAGCCCTCGGGCGGGGTGAAGCAGCCGCCGGCGTTCTGCACCGGCTCCATGTGCACGAGGCACACGGTCTCGGGCCCCATCGCGAGGATCGCTTGCTCGAGGTCGTCGAGCAGGAGCTGCGTGAACTCCGCCTCGGTCTCGTCGACGGGCCGGTGGTAGCGGTTCGTGTTGCGGACGTGCCGCACCTCGGGGACGAGCGGCTCGAACATCGTCCGTAGCGCAGGGATCCCGTTGATCGAGAGAGCGCCCATGGTCGTGCCGTGGTAGGCGATGTGGCGGGCGATCGCCTTGTAGCGGTGCGGGCCGCCTCGGCCGGCCGCCACGATCGCGTCGTGGATCGTCTCCGGCTCGGAGACCGCCTTCCTCAGCCGTTTCTCGCCGCGGGCGACGTAGTACTGGCGTGCCAGCTTCCACGCCGACTCGACCGCCTCCGAGCCGCCGGAGACGAAGAAGACGCGGTTGAGGTCGCCGGGCGCGAGGGACGCCACCTCGGCGGCCAGCTCGATCGCCCTTGGATGGGCGTAGGACCAGTTGGTGTAGAACGGCAGCTCCCGCATCTGCTCGAGCGCCGCCTGCCCGATCTCCTCGCCGTAGCCGTAGCCGATGTTGACCGAGAACAGCCCGGACAGCGCGTCGAGGTACCGCTTCCCGTTCGCGTCCTCGAGGTAGCAGCCGTCGCCCCGCACGATGATCGGCACGTCGCTGCCGGCGCCGTAGCCGCCCATGCGGGTGAAGTGCATCCACAGGTGGTCTCTCGCGAGCTGCTGCAGGTCGGTGCCGGCGGTCGTCATGCGGGCCGTCGCTCTCGTCTCGTCTGGACGACGGCCTGCGCCAGCATGATGCCGACGGCGACGAAGAAGATCGCGGAGCCGATCACGTTCACCTGCGGCGGCACCCCGCGCGCGGCCTGGCCCCACACGTAGACGGGGAACGTGATCGTGCTCCCCGAGTTGAAGTACGTGATCACGAAGTCGTCGACCGAGATCGCGAACGCGAGCATCGCCCCGGCGAGGATCGCCGGTGCGAGCAGCGGCAGGGTCACCTTGCGGAAGGTGACGAGCTCGTTCGCGCCGAGGTCGGCGGCCGCCTCTTCCAGGTGCCGGTCGAAGTCGACCAGCCGTGCTCGCACCGTGACGACGACGAACGAGATGTTGAACATCACGTGCGCGATGAAGATCGTCCAGAAACCGAGCTGGAAGACCGACTGGTTGAGGAACAGCGTCAGCAGCGAGGCGCCGAGCACGATCTCGGGAGCCGACATCGGGAGGAAGATGAGGAAGTTCAGAAAGCCGCGGGCGCGGAAGTCGTAGCGCACGAGCGCCAGCGCGATGAGCGTGCCGAGCGCGGTCGCAGCGAGGCTCGAGAGCACCGCAAGCAGGAGCGAGGTCTCGAGCGCATTCTGGATCCCCGGCGCCGCGTTCCAGTTCAGCCAGTTGTCGAGCGTGAAGCTCTGCCAGACGTAGTTGAAGCGGCCCGCGGGGTTGTTGAAGGAGAAGAGGACGACGACGGCGATCGGGAGGAGCATGTAGAGCAGCGCGAGCACGGCGACGACGCCGAGGAGGTGGCGCTTCACGAACCGCCACCCGCTCATCGGGTCAGCTTCTCCGCGCCGACGACACGGGCGTACGCCGCGACCATCACGAGGATGATCGCCATCAGCACGAACGAGAGCGCCGCCGCCGCCGGGTAGTCGACGAGCGCGAGGAACTTCGACTGGATCACGTTCCCGATCATCTGCTGGTTCGGCCCGCCGAGCAGCTCGGCGTTGATGAAGTCGCCGCTCGCGGGGATGAACGTGAGGAGGGTTCCCGCGAACACGCCGGGCAACGACATCGGCAGCGTGATGCGGAGGAACGACCGCACGGGGCTCGCGTAGAGGTCACCCGCCGCCTCTATCAGCCGCCGGTCGACCTGCTCGAGCGAGACGTAGATCGGCAGCACCATGAAGGGAAGGAAGTTGTAGGTGATGCCCGCGACCACGGCGAGTGTCGTCGCGAGCAGCCGCCCGTCTTCTGCGACGAGCCCGATCGTCTTCAGCAGGTCGACCACCGGCCCCTCGTCCGAGAGGATCGTCTGCCAGGCGATCGTGCGGATGAGGTACGTGACGAAGAACGGTGCGATCACGAGCACGAGGAAGACGTTCTTCCAGCGCCCCGTCCTGAAGGCGATCCAGTACGCGAGCGGGTAGCTGATCGCGAGGGCGGCCGCGGTGGCGATCCCGGCATAGACGAAGGAGCGGATCAGCTGCTCCTGGTTGTCAGAGATCGCCTCCGTGTAGTTCACGAACGCCCAGTCGAACTGGTAGCGCGGGAACGTGCCGCTCTGCAGGGACTGGTAGCCGAGGTAGCCGAGCGGGACGACGAAGAAGACCGCCAGCCAGGCGATCCCCGGAAGCAGCAGCACCCAGGGGGTGAGTCCTCGGTGGCGATGGAAGAAGCTGCCCACGTTCGTCCCGATGCGGCGCCGGGGCTAGGCCCCGAGCAGCTGCTGCCATTGCTCGATGTAGTCCTGGTTGTTGAGCGCCTGCGCGTCGAAGCCGGACACCTTCGCGAGGGTCTCGTCGTCCGGGAAGATGAGCGGGTTCTCGGCCGTCTCGGGGTCGGACTTCGCGAGCTCTTCCTTCGCGCCCTTGACGGGTGTCACGTAGTTCACGTACGCCGCGATCTGCGCCGCGATCACGGGGTCGTAGACGAAGTTCATGAACTCGGACGCCTTGCCGATGTCGCCGCCGAGCGGGATCAGCATGTTGTCGGTCCAGATCATGCCGCCGCTCTCGGGGAGCCCCCACTTGAGCGCGGCGTTGTCGGCCTGGAGCTGGACGATGTCCCCCGACCAGGCCATCGCCGCGATCAGGTCGCCCTTCGAGAGCGGGCCGGTGTACTCGTTGCCGGTGAACTGGCGGATCTGGCCGCTGTCGACGGCCTTGCGAACCCGCTCCAGGGCTGCCTCGAACGCCTCGTCGGTGACCGAGGTGGGATCGTCGCCGTTCAGCTTCATCACGGAGCCGATCGTGTCGGCCATCTCGGAGAGGAGCGTGACCTTGCCCTTGAGCGCGGAGTCCTCGAGGAGCTGCTCCATCGACGTGATGGGGGTCGAGGTGAGCTTCTCGTTGTACGCGATGCCCGTCATCCCCGACTGCCACGGCATCGAGTACTCCCGCTCGGGGTCGAACGACGGGCTCAGCTGGGCGTCGATCAGGTTGGAGAAGTTCGGGATCTTGTCCTTGTCGAGCTTCTCGAGCCAGCCCTCGTCGACCATCAGCCCCGGGTAGCGGGAGTTGTCGGTGAGGACGATGATCTCGCGGTCGATCCCCTGTCCCTTCGACAGCGGCCCCTGGATCTTCCCGAAGTACTCGTCGTTGGAGTTGATCTCCTCGAAGTAGTCGACCTTGATCCCGGTTTCCGCCGTGAACTGCTCCAGCGTCGGCGACTTCTTCGTCTTCTCGTCGATGTCGATGTAGAGCTGCCAGTTGGCGAACCGCAGCGTCTCCGAGGTGCCGCCGCCGCCACCGCCGCCGCCGCCGCAGGCGGCGAGCAGGCCGGGCAGAGACAGGATCGTGATGCCTGCGGCACCCCGCTGGATCAGCTGGCGTCGAGTGATGTTGACGGTCATTCGGAGCCCTCCTCCTTCGGGCGCTCGACGACGAATGTCGAGCCTGCAGCCCATGTGATGGTGACGTTGGAGCCGACCGCCGGGACGAGACCCCCGGCTTCGGTGTTCTGATGGAATACGGTGATGTCGCCGGCGGGTGTGCCGACGACGATCTCGGTGGCGACGCCCACGTAGGCGCTCTCGAGCACGTTGCCCGACAGCCGGTTCTCGCCTGTGCCGCCGAGCGACACCTTCTCCGGCCGAACGCCGATCGCGATCGGCCCGGAGGCCATGCCGGTTTCAGCGCGCACGACGGTGCCGTCCCCGAGCGTGACCGAGCCCCGCCCGTCGGCCACCCCGTGGAGGAGGTTCGACTTCCCGAGGAAGCCCGCCACGAAGGGGGTTCTCGGCCGCTCGTAGAGCTCGCTGGGTGAGCCGAGCTGCTCGATCTTGCCCTGGTTCATGACGGCGATCGTGTCGGCCATCGTCATGGCCTCGTCCTGGTCGTGCGTGACGTGGACGAAGGTGATCCCCACCTCGCCCTGGATGCGCTTCAACTCGAGCTGCATCTGCTTGCGCAGCTTCAGGTCGAGGGCGCCGAGCGGCTCGTCGAGGAGCAGCACGCGCGGCGTGTTGACGAGCGCCCGAGCCAGCGCGACCCGCTGCTGCTGGCCGCCGGAGAGCTGCTTCGGCTTGCGGTTCTCGCGGCCCTTGAGGTCGACGAGCTCGAGGATCTGGAGCACCCGTCCCTTGATCTCCTTCCTGTCGATCTTGCGGCGCTCGAGCCCGAAGGCGACGTTGTCGAAGACGGTCATGTGCGGGAAGAGCGCGTAGCTCTGGAACACGGTGTTGACGTCGCGCTTGTACGGCGGTAGCCCGACGACGTCGGTGTCGCCGAGGTAGATCGCTCCCTCGGTGGGCTCCTCGAAGCCCCCGATCATGCGGAGCGTCGTCGTCTTGCCGCACCCCGACGGGCCGAGCATCGCGAAGAAGGAGCCGTGCGGGATCTCGACGCTGACGCCGTCGACGGCAACGACATCGTGGTCGAAGCGCTTGACCACGTTCTCGAGCCGGACGTCGACGGGAGCCGTGGCCATCAGTCGTCCACGGCCGGGAAAGTCGGGACGACGGGCACCGGGATGTCGGCTGCCCCTCCGGGTATGCTCACGGTGCCTCCTTCGTGGGCGCCTCGTGCACGTGGGCCCCCCATTCGTAGAGCTGCTTCCACAGCTCGAGGTACAGGAAACTCTCGGTCGAGACTACGTCGTCGAGCGACCGGATGCGATTCGTGGCGTCGAGGAGCGCGCGCCGGTCGGGGCAGACGAGCTCGACAAGGACGTCGAACTGGCCGGCGGTGACGACGACGTACTCCGCCTCCGCCCAGCGTGCGATCTCGTCGGCGACGGCGTCGGGCGGGCCGGCCGTGCGGACGCCCACCATCGCCTGCGCCTCGAAGCCGAGCCCGAGCGGGTTGGTGACGCCCGTCACCTTGAGGATGTTGTCGTCGCACAGGCGCGCGTAGCGCGCCCGCACGGTCGCCTCGGAGACGCCGAGCGTGCCTGCGATGCGCCGGAACGGCTCGCGGCCGTTCCGCTGCAGCGCCTCGATGATCCCCTTGTCGACCGCGTCGACCCTGCGGGGGCGCACGACGGGGCCTCTCGGCGAAGCCGAGGGAGACGCCTCCATGATGCGATCGCTGCGCAATGCGAGGAAGTTCCTACCAGATCTCGCGCATCGCGTCAATCGAGAGTGGCGCGAGGCCGGCGTTGCGAGGGATCTCCCCCCGGGTGTCGCCCCCTCGCATTGCGCCGCCGCCCACTCGTGTAAACCGCTCTCCCCCGGGCCCGGGCGTGCCCGGCCCGTGCCGGCGCAGCCGGCACACACGATCGCGTGCGGCTGCCGCGGGCGAGGCATGGCCTCGCCCCTACGCTGGAGATGTCTGTGTGAAGCCGGCCTTTCAGGCCAGCTTCACACAGACATGCTTGATCCTCGTGTACTCCTCCATGGAGTACATCGACATGTCTTTGCCGTAGCCGGACTCCTTGAAGCCGCCGTGCGGCATCTCGGAGGTGAGCGGGTACAGGTGCTCGTTCACCCACACGCAGCCGAAGTCGAGCCTGGCCGCGACCTTCATCGCACGACCGACGTTCTCGGAGAACACCGACGAGGCGAGGCCGTAGCGGACGTCGTTCGCCATGCGGATCGCGTCCTCGTCGGACGAGAACCGCTGCAGGGTGACGACCGGGCCGAACACCTCGTTCTGGACGATCTCGCTGTCCTGGGCGACGTCGGCGACGAGCGTCGGCTTGACGAAGAAGCCGCGGTCGCCGAGCGTGCCGCCGCCCGTGAGCAGGGTCGCCTTGCTGTCTGCTGCGCGCTCGATGAAGCCGAGCACGCGCTCCTGCTGCTCGGCCGAGATGACCGGGCCCATCCCGATGTCGTCGTCGGTGGCGGGGTCGCCGACCGTCATCGACTCCACCGCCTTGACCGTCTCCCCGACGACGTCGTCGTAGATGCGGTCGCTGATGAGGATGCGCGAGGAAGCGGTGCAGTCCTGCCCGGAGTTGAAGAAGCCGCCGATCTTGATCGCCTCGGCCACCGTGGCGGGGTCGGCGTCGTCGAGCACGATCATCGGCGCCTTGCCGCCGAGCTCCAGGTGTACGCGCTTGACGGTGTCGGCGGCGTTCTTCGCGATCAGCTTCCCGGTCGCGGTGTCGCCCGTGAGCGACACGAGCCGGATCGCCGGATGCCGCACCAGCCGGTCGCCGACGGGGACGCCGTCGCCGGTGACGACCTGGACGACCCCGGGGGGGAGCACCTCCTGCGCGAGCTCGACGAAGCGGAGGGTCGTGAGCGGCGTCTGCTCGGCGGGCTTGATGATCTGCACGTTGCCCGCGGCGATCGCCGGCCCGAGCTTCCACATCACCATGAAGAGCGGGTAGTTCCACGGCGCGATCCCCGCCACGATCCCGAGCGGCTCGCGACGGATCATCGAGGTGTAGCCCTCGACGTACTCGGCGGCTGCCTTGCCCTCGAGGTTCCTGGCCGCCCCGGCGAAGAACCGCAGGTTGTCGACCATCACAGGCGGCTCGTCCTTCGCGACCCACCAGGGCTTCCCGACGTTCCGCGACTCGAGCCGCGCCAGCTCGTCCGCGTTCTCCTCGATCACGTCGGCGAGCTTCAGGAGAAGCTCCATGCGGTCCTTCGGCGTCTTTCCCTGCCACTCGACCCAGGCGCTCTCGGCCGCCGCGACCGCGCGGTCGACGTCCTCGGCGTTGCCTCGCGGCACCTCGGCGATGACCTCGCCGTTCGCCGGGTTGACGACCTCCATCGTCTCGCCCGACGACGAGTCCACGAACTCGCCGCCGATCAACATCTTGTGCTGCGTCACGGGAACGCTCATTGCTCGACCCTCCGGGGAACGGTGGAAACGGCGCGAGCCTAGCAAGGGCGTAGCACCTCGACCGACGGGTCCTGACCGTGCGATCAGGTAGAAACCCCGCATGAGAGTCCTCGTCGTCGGGACAGGTGGCGTCGGCACCGCCTTCGCCCGCATCGTCCAGCGCCGGTCGTTCTTCGAGCACTGCGCACTCGCCGACTACGACTCCGCCCGACCCGAAGGGCTGGTCGCGGGCCTGGACGACGAGCGCTTCGGCGCTCACCGGATCGACGCGTCGAGCAAGGATGCGGTCGTCGCCCTCATCCGCGAGACCGAGGCCGACCATGTGCTCAACGCGGTCGAACCGCTGTTCAACGTGCCGATTTTCGACGCCTGCTTCGAGGCGGGCGTGACGTATCTCGACATGGCGATGACGCTGTCGCAGCCGCACCCGACGAACCCGTTCGAGGAGACGGGCGTCAAGCTCGGCGACTACCAGTTCGAGCGTGCGCAGGCGTGGAGCGACGCGGGCCTGCTCGCTCTCGTCGGCATCGGCATCGAACCGGGCGCGGCGGACGTGTTCGCGCGTCACGCGGCCGACGAGCTGTTCTCGGAGATCGACGAGGTCGGCATCCGCGACGGCGCCAACCTCGCGGTCGCAGGGTACGAGTTCGCCCCCACCTTTTCGATCTGGACGACGATCGAGGAATGCCTGAACCCGCCGGTGATCTGGGAGAAGGAGCGCGGCTGGTTCACGACGGAGCCGTTCTCCGAGCCCGAGGTGTTCGACTTCCCCGAGGGGATCGGCCCGGTGGAGTGCGTGAACGTCGAGCACGAGGAGGTCTTGCTCGTGCCACGCTGGGTGGACTGCAAGCGCGTCACGTTCAAGTACGGCCTCGGCGACGAGTTCATCGGCGTGCTGAAGACGCTGCACATGCTCGGCCTCGACTCGAAGGAGAAGATCCGCGTGAAGGGCCTCGAGGTGGTGCCGCGCGACGTCGTCGCGGCGGCGCTGCCCGACCCGGCGACGCTCGGCGGCCGGATGAGCGGGAAGACCTGCGCCGGCACGCTCGTGACGGGGCTCGACAAGGACGGTGTGCCGCGAAAGACGTACCTGTACCACGTCGTCGACAACGAATGGTCGATGCGCGAGTACGGCTCGCAGGCCGTCGTCTGGCAGACCGCGCTCAACCCCGCGGTCGCGCTCGAGCTGCTCGCGGGCGGCGCCTGGGAGGGCACGGGCGTGCTCGGGCCTGAGGCGTTCCCGCCGCAGCCATTCCTGGACATGCTGGCCGCGTACGGCTCGCCGCACGGGGTGCTCGAGCTGGAGACCTGAGACACGATGGTCTCGGGAGGAGCCTCCGCCCCCGGAGACCGTCGCTCTACGCCACGTCGAACCCGTGGCTGTCGACCTTGTCGACCGTGATCTCGACGGTGACGCGTACCTCCGTGTCGGTGCGGAACGGATAGCTGTCGGTGCCGAGGTATTTCTTCGCCAGCGCGTCGATGTGGGCGTCGGCGCCTTCGTCGACGAGCTCTGCCGTCCCGCTGACCGACACCCACTTGTAGGCGTCCTGGGGGTCGACCACCGTCAGGGAGATGCGAGGGTCGCGCAGCAGGTGCCGCTCCTTCGCGCGTCCGCGCGCAGTGTTGAAGCGGACGGCGTCGTCCGTCGCGTCGACCCAGACGACGGTCGAGTGCGGGGATCCGTCAGCGCGAAGCGTCGTCGCCGTGCCCACGTACGGGTTGTCGCGCAGGAACGCGCGCTGTGCCTCGGACATCTGTGCCACTGGGATCTCCTCCCGGGTGGATGGCGGTGGGTTCCCTTGACGTAACGACAGACGGCGCTAGGGTCATCCCGTGAGCGCCACGATCGTCGTCGGCACGCGCAAGGGGCTCTTCTTGATCGAGGCCGACCACGCTCGAGAGGCGTTCCGGCTCGGCGAGCCGCTCCTGCCGGGCTGGGAGATTCACCATGCGTGCATCGACCCGCGCGACGGCACGCTCTTCGCCGCGACGAACAGCTGGGTGCACGGCGGCCAGCTCCATCGCTCCAGCGATCGGGGAGCCACCTGGGAACGTGCGGAAGGACTCGGGCTGCCCGAGGAGAGCGGCCTCAAGCTCGGGGCGACCTGGCACGTCAAGCCGGGGCTCGCCGACGAGCCCGGCGTCGTCTGGCTCGGGGCCGAGCCGGCGTGCCTGTTCCGCTCGGACGACGGAGGCGCCACGTTCGCACCGGTGCTCTCGCTGCTCGACCATCCGACGAGGGAACGCTGGCACCCCGGCGCCGGCGGGCTGATCTGCCACTCGGTCACGCTCGACCCGGACGACCCCGCCCGGCTCTACGTCGGCATCTCGGCCGCGGGGGTCTTCCGCAGCGACGACGGCGGCGGCTCGTGGGAGCCGGCCAACGCGGGCACGGCCGCCGACTTCCTGCCTGACGACCCGTATCCGGTCGTCGGACAGTGCGTGCACAAGGTCCGCGTCCACCCCGCGCGCCCCGAGCGCCTCTGGCAGCAGAACCACTGTGGCGTCTACCGCTCCGACGATCGCGCCGCGAGCTGGGAGCGGCTCGACGGAAACGGGCTGCCGAGCGACTTCGGCTTCGGGCTGGCGCTCGACCCGGGGGACCCCGACGTCGCCTACGTGATCCCGGAGGAGGGCGCGGGCAACCGCGTCACGAGCGGCGGCCGGCTCGGCGTCTACAAGACCGCCGACGCCGGCGCGACATGGGAGCTCTCCGCGAACGGGCTGCCCGAGCCGGCCTGGTCGGTGGTGCTGCGCGAGGCGATGGGCTTCGACGCCCACGGTGTCGCTTTCGGCACCCAGAGCGGCTTCGTCTACGCCCGCACCCACGACGGCCCGTGGCGGGAGACGGCCCGGCACCTGCCGCCGGTGCTGTCCGTGTCGCTTTCGACGTGGCCGTAGTCCGGCTGCAGTCGCTGCTCGCGCAGGAGGCCGGCACGCGCAGGATCGAGGTCGATGCCGCGACGCTCGGTGAAGCGTTGCGCCGGCTGCCGGTGGCCGGACTCGTGCTCGACGAGCACGGAGCCGTGCGCCCGCTCGTCAACGTCTTCGTCGACGGCGAGCGCGAGCATGACCTCGCGGCCCCGCTCGCGCAGTCGTCCGTCGTGCTGCTCGTGGCCGCCGTCGCCGGCGGCTGAGGGGCGTAGCGGGTCTCCTTCACGATGGTCGGGAGGTCGGTGATCTTGCCGTTCGCGAGCTTCTCCTCGACCGCGGTCTCGTGTGCCTTTCAGGTAGTTTTCGCCTATGAGTCGTAAACCTGCGGGGGATCCTGCCAGACCGACACACGTCACTCTCGCCGTCGTGCTGCAGGTACGCGACGGCCGGCTCCAGGTGCTGCTGTGGCAGCGGGCCCGCGAGCCGCTCGCCGGCGCGTGGGCCTTGCCCGGCGGGGTGCTCGGGCCGACGGAGGGCCTGGAGGAGTCGATCCTCCGGCACCTGGCTGCCAAGGTCGACGTGCGCGAGGTCGCCCATCTCGAGCAGCTGGCGACGTACGGCCGTCCCGACCGCACGCCGGGGGAGCGCGAGATCGCCACGGCCTATCTCGGGCTCGTCCCGCTCGGGGTCGATCCCGATGTCCCGCACGACACGCGTTGGCATCCGGTCGAAGACCTTCCCGAAACCGCTTTCGACCACGGCGCGATCGTGCTGGCCGGCCGGAAGCGGCTGCGGGGGAAGCTGTCGTATTCCAACGTCGGGTTCGCCCTGGCCCCGGAGAGGTTCACACTCGCGGAGCTGCGCGAGATCTACGCCGCCGCGCTCGGCCACGAGCTGTCCGCTACGAATCTCAAGCGGGTGCTGCTGCGGCGCGGCGTGCTCGAGCCGACCGGCGGAAGACGCGCGCCGGGGCGCGCGGGCGGGCGGCCGGCCGAGGAGTTCCGCTTCCGGCAGAGGCGCCTCGAGATCACAGACCCCTTCGCCGCGCTGCGCCCACCCGGCTCGTAGGCCCGAAGTTGCCTTGCGGCAACGGGGTTGCGCGACACGGTCGATTGATGTCAACTATGGGGCATGGGCGCTCCGACTCTTCCTCGCGGGTCGGTTCTCGTCGTCGACGATTACGAGCCGTTCTGCGAGATGCTGCAGACCACGCTCAAGCTCGCGGGATACCCGACGGTGACGGCGCCGAACGGCGCGGCAGCTCTCGCGACGGCGGCCGCAGCCGGCGGCGTCGACGTCGCTCTCGTCGACCTCGGCCTGCCTGACCGCCCGGGTCTCGGGGTGGCCGACGAGCTCGTGCGCCGCCGCCTCGCCGGCCGGTGCGTCCTCATGTCGGGGTCGCCGGCGGAGGATCTCGCCTGGCCAGACGGCTGGGCCGGCGAGCGCAGCGTGCTGCTGAAGCCCTACGCGATCGACGACCTGCTCGGCAGGATCGCCGGCGCCGTCGCAGCGGCGCGGCGCGAAACGGAGGCCACCGGCCCGGGTGCTCCCTCGAGGAGCGCAGGCGAGCGCTGAGCGTCGCGGCCACCCGGCGGGTGGCCGCGACGCGGGCATTCAGCGGCCTACGGCCAGCTCGGGCCGTAACCGAGGAAAGACGCGACAAGCGCGGCGAATGCGACTAGACTCACGTACCGATACATAGGGGAACCGTCCTTTCGTCTGAAGGGGTGGTTCCCGGCGCCGGGATGTGACTGAAGATAAACAAGCCACCAGACAGACCCCGATGAGCAGGCAGGACTCGACCCACGTCGACAGCCCCGCCGGCGTCGGCGCGCGCCTGCGCCAGGCACGCACGGAGGCCGGCCTGCGCCAGGCAGACCTCTCCTTCCCCGGCTGCACGATCGGCTACATCTCGCGCATCGAGTCCGGCGACCGCGTGCCGTCGCTGCAGGTGATCCGCCGCCTGGCCGAGCGGCTCGGGGTCGACGAGGACTGGCTCGCCCGTGGCGTCAACGCTCCGATCTCGGCGGTCGCGGCGCTGCTCGACGCTTCGGTGGCTCTTCGCCTGGACGACCTCGAGACAGCAACGGCGATCTACGAGGAGATCGCCTGGTCGGCTCCCGCGCGGACAACACAGGCCGCGGCGCTCGCGGGGCTCGGCCAGGTCTCCTACCGGCGCGGCGAGCTTCTCCAGGCGATCGAGTCGCTCGAGAACGCGTTCGAGCTCGCGCCGGACTTCGAGGACGCGGTCGCAGCGGCCGACACCCTGGGGCGCGCGTACGCGCGCACGGGCGCGGAGGACGCTGCGATCCGAGTCTTCCGGCTCTGGCTCGATCGCGCCCGGGAGGCCGGCGATCCCGCGAACGGACTGCGCTTCGGCGTCCTACTCGCGAACGCGCTCATCGACGGCGCCCACTTCCGCGAGGCCGCTGAGGTGCTCGGAGCGGTGATCGCGGAGACACGTGGCGGCGAGCCGATGGCGCTCGCGCGCATCTACTGGTCGCAGTCGCGGTTGCACGCCCTGAAGGACGAGCCCGCGATCGCAGGCCGCTACGCGCGCAGGGCGTACGAGCTGCTCGAGGCGACCGAGCACACGTTCCTGCGCGCGAAGGCGCACCAGAGCCTCGCCTTCACCGAGCTCGACGCAGGCAGGCCCGACGAGGCTCTCGACCTGCTCGGCCGGGGCCGCATCCTGCTCGGCGAGGCCGGCTCGCCCCAGGACGTGGCCGAGTTCCAGATCGAGGAGGCCCGGGCTCTGACCCGGCTCGGCGAGATCGAGCAGGCCGCCGCCCTCGCGATGGCGACGGCGCCGCTCCTGCGGGAGGGCCACCCGCTCGACGCGGGCCGCTGCTACGGGGAGATCGCCGTTGCCTTCGATCGCGCCGGCGAGCCCGAGCGAGCGGAGGAGCTGTACGAGCTCGCAATCGAGTTCCTCACCCAGACCCCCAATCGATTCCTCGCCGAGACGTATCTCCACTACGGCGAGCTGCTCGAGCGCCAGGGCAAGAAGGACGCCGCCTTCGACGTGTACAAGCGCGGCATGTCGCTCCGGGCCGAGCTCGAGCAGCTCGCTCGCCCGTAGGGGCCTACGAGCGAAGCCTCCCCCCCGCCGGGTCGTACAGCGGCTCGGCAGCGACCTCACCCTCGACCCACTCGCCGAAGATCTCCACGGCCACGCGCGTCCCGACCTCGGCGTCGGCAACCGGGAGGTAGGCGTAGGCGATCGACTTGCCGACCGTGTACCCGTAGCCGCCGCTCGTCACCCGGCCGACGAGCCTCTCCCCCACGCGCACCGGCTCCGACGCGAGCGCGACCGAGCGCGGATCGCCGAGCGTCAGGCAGCAGAGCCGCACCTCCGGCTGCTGCCGCTCGAGGAGCGCTGCACGCCCGATGAAGTCCTCCTTGTCGAGCTTGACCGCGAAGCCGAGGCCCGCCTCGAACGGGGTTTCCTCCGGCGTGATGTCGGCTCCCCAGACGCGGTAGCCCTTCTCGAGCCGCAGCGAGTCGATCGCCTTGTAGCCGGCGGCGACAAGACCGTGCTCGCGGCCGCCCTGCCAGAGGGTGTCCCACAGCCTTGCCCCGAACTCCGCCGGGCAGTACAGCTCCCAGCCGAGCTCGCCGACGTAGGTCACCCGGAGCGCGAGGCACGGCACCGCGCCCACGGAGATCTCGCGGGCACGCATGTACGGGAACGCCTCGTTGGAGAGGTCGCTGACGGTGAGCGGCTGCAGGATCTCCCGGGCGTTCGGTCCCCAGAGGCCGTAGCAGGCGTACGTCGAGGTCACATCCGCGACGTGCACGGATCCGTCCTCGGGCGCGTGCTGGCGGATCCAGGCGATGTCGTGCTGCCCGAACGCGGTGCCGGTGACGATGCGGAAGCCGTCCGCCGCGAGCCGGGTCACGGTGAAGTCGCACTCGATCCCGCCCTGTGGGTTCAGCATCTGCGTGTACGTCACGGCTCCCACGTCGCGTGCGACGCGGTTGGAGCAAAGCCCCTCCAGGAACGCGGCGGCGCCGGTGCCGGCCACCTCGATCTTCGCGAACGACGACTCGTCGAAGAGCGCGGCCGACTCACGGCAGGCGGCGTGCTCGGCGCCGATCGCCGGTGACCACAGCTTGCCCGCCCAGCCACGGGGCCGCAGCGACTCGTCTCCGAGCGCGGCGTTCGGCTCGAACCAGTTGACCCGCTCCCAGCCCGACTTCTCGCCGAACGCGGCGCCGAGCGCATCGAGGCGGCCGTACGCCGGCGAGACGCGGAGCGGGCGCCCGGCCTGGCGCTCGTGGCCCGGGTACTTGACGTCGTAGTACGTCTCGTAGATCTCCGCCGTGCGCGCGAGCGTGTACTCCCGCGACCGGTACGCGGCGCCGAAGCGGCGGGAGTCCATGTGCCAGACGTCGAGCGACGGCGTGCCCTCGACGATCCACTCGGCGACGAGACGGCCCATGCCGCCCGCGCCGGCGAGGCCGTGGGCGCAGAACCCCGCTGCGATCCAGAAGCCGCGGACGTCCGACGGCCCGAGGATGAACTCGCCGTCGGGGGTGAACGCCTCGGGGCCGTTGATGAGCTTGACCACCTCCATCTCTGCGAGCGAGGGAACGCGCACGACGGCGTTCTCCATCAGCTCTTCGAAGCGGGGCCAGTCCTCCTCGAGGAGCTTCCCGTTGAAGTCCGGCGGGATCCCGTCGAGCCCCCAGGGAGCGCAGTGGCGCTCGTAGCCGCCCATGATCAGGCCACCGGACTCGGGCCGGTAGTAGACGAGCAGCGACGGGTCGCGCATCGTCGGCATGCCCGTCGGCAGGCCCGAAGGCTTCAGCACCAGGTACTCGTGCGCCATCGGCACGATCGGCACGTTGACGCCTGCGAGCGCGCCGACCTCCTGGGCGAACATGCCGCCCGCGTTGACGACGATCTCGGTCTCGATCTCGCCCTTGTTCGTGACCACGCCCGCGACCCGGCCACGCTGGACGTCGACCGCGGTGACCCGCGTGTTCGTGCAGATCTCCGCGCCGCGACGGCGGGCGCCCTCGGCGAGGGCGAACGTCAGCTGGCTCGGGTCGATGTAGCCGTCGGTCGGCAGGTAGGCGGCGCCCAGCACACCCTCGACGCTCATGGGCGGGAACAGCCGCTGCGCCTCGTCAGACGAGATCAGCTCGAGCGGCAGCCCGAACGTCTTCGCCCAGCCGGCCTGCCGCGCGATCTCCGCCATACGCTCCGGAGACGACGCGAGCCGCAGCGAGCCGACCTCGCGCCACCCCGTCTCGAGACCGACCTCCTCCTCCAGCGATCGGTAGAGATCGACGGAGTTCATCATCATCTTCGTCAGCGCCAGGGAGCTGCGGAGCTGTCCCACGAGACCCGCCGAGTGGAACGTCGAGCCGCTCGTCAGGTCGGCGCGCTCGACGAGCACGACGTCCTCCCACCCGAGCCGGGTGAGCCAGTACAGGATCGAGCAGCCTCCGACACCGCCGCCGATCACGACCGCGCGCGCACGTGTCTTCATCCTTCCACCTCCGTCGACTCGATGACGATGCGCGTCCGGTCGCCGCGGAAGCGGTCGCGCGCGAACTCGAGCGGTGTGCCGTCGGCCCCGTAGGCGATCCGTTCGACGAGCAGGAGCGGCGCTCCCGGACGGAGGCCGAGCCGCCGCGCGTCGGACAGCCGGGCGGGCACCGTCTCCAGGCGCTCGACGGCACGGGCGGGGCGGCGCCCGTAGACCTCGTGCATCAGCTCGTAGAGCGAGCCGCCGAGATCGAGATCCTGGATGCCCGGATAGAGCCGCGCCGGCAGCGAGGAGCGCTCGAGCGCGAGCGGCTTGCCCGCGGCGAGGCGCAGCCGCACCACGACGGCCACCGGCTCGCCCGGCTCGAGGCGAAGCGCCGCGGACGTCCGCGGTCGTGCCGGCTCGATGCCCGCGGAGATCACCTCGGCGCCGGCGGCGAGCCCCTGCCTGCGCAGCTCGGCCGAGAGTCCGGCGGTGCTGGCGGGATGCCGCTCCACCTTCGGCTCTCGCACGAACGTGCCGCCGGAGCGACCGACGACACGCCGGACGAGCCCTTCGCGCTCGAGCGCGCCAAGGGCCTGGCGGACGGTCATGCGACTCACGCCGAGCGCCTCGGAGAGATCGCGCTCGGCCGGCAGCCGGGCTCCCGGCTGCAGCCTGCCGGCCCGGATCGCGTCAGCGATCTGCGAGGTGATCTGCGCGTGGAGCGGCGGGCCGTCACGGTCGACGTCGAGGGCGAGGGCCGAGAGCATCCGGCGAGCGTACCCAGCCCCCGCGCAATTGTCTAGACCTTACGGTGACGTGCGTCGTGCGGCTCGTCGCCGAAGAGCGCACGCTGCATCTGACTCGAGCTCTCAAGCGGGGCCCTCGTTCGGCCGATATCTCGTGGCATGCGGCACGTACCACGTTGGCTGAAGCTCGTCGCGCTCGTGAGCCTCGCGGCCGAGGCGACCGCGGCCGCCGCGGTGTTCTGGCACTCGCGCTGACGGACGGTCAGTCGCCGAGCGCGGTGGCGAACCCCGGCTCCGCGGCCGTCGCCTGCAGGCGCTCGAAGTGCTCCGCCGTGTAGGCCGCGAAGTCGAAGTCGATCTCCGATACGGCGCTCTGCACGACGCCCCACATCGCCTCGCGGAAGTCGGACATGAAGCGCATCAGGTCGAGTGCCCGCTCGTCGCCGGCACGAAGCGACCCGAAGTAGGCCTCGAGCAGCAAACGTCGCCCGTCTGCGTCGAGCTCGTGGTTGATCGAGAAGTTGGCGAGGTCGAAGAACGGATCGCCCATGCCGGCGTACTCCCAGTCGACGATACGGATCCGGCCACCGTCGTCGATGAAGTTCGCGTTCAGCAGGTCGTTGTGGCACGGCCGCTCGGGGAACGCGCCCCGGGCGCGCTCGATCCGGCGCGCGATCTGCCTCGCCCAGGCGTACGCGGGCGGCACCTCCGCTCCGTGGGCGAACGCGGTCGTCCGGTAGTCCTCGACGACGCGGAACGAGCTGAAGCGCCCGGGCAGCGACGGGCCGGCGTGGACCGCCCTCAGCGAGTGGGCCACACGCCTGATCGTGGCGGGCTCGCGCATCCGCTCGAGGGGGACGATGTCGCCCCCGATGAAACGCGTCACGAGCAAGCCCTCCGGCTCGATGAACGCAACGACCTCGGGGCCGACGCCGACCGCGGCCGCCGCGAGGGAGGCCTCGTACTCGACGCGCCGGTCGATGCCGAGCAGCTCGGTGTCGCGCCCGGCGATCCGCAGCACGTAGACGCCATCGTCCAGCGTCACCTTGAAGTTGTGGTTCGTGATGCCGCCGCCGAGCACCTCGACCGTCGCCCGGCGGCCGGGCCACACGCGAGCGATCATCGCGTCGACGTCCACGCGCAGATCCTCTCATGCCGCCCCCGCCGCCGCCCGCGCTAGGGTCGAGGAGTGGGTGCCGAGACAGACGTGATCGTGGTCGGTGCCGGAGTCGCCGGCCTCGCCTGCGCGCGCACGCTCGTGGCGGGCGGGCTCACCCCGACCGTGCTGGAGCGCGACGCGACGCCGGGGGGTCGCGTGCGCACCGACGAGGTCGAGGGATTTCTGCTCGACCACGGCTTCCAGGTGTTGCCGCGCGCCTACCCGGAGGCCCAGCGGCTGCTCGATCTCGACCGGCTCGACCTACACGACTTCGCCCGCGGAGCGATCGTGCGCAGCGGAGGCCGGTTCCGCCGTGTCTCCGACCCGCGCGAGTCGCCGCTCCGCGGCCTGCGGACGCTCGCCGGAGGCGTGGTCTCGGTCAAGGACGGTGCCGCCGTGCTGAAGCTGCTTCGCGGTCGCGCCGACGAGACCACGGCACTCGAGGCGCTACGGAGCGCCGGTCTCTCGCGCCGCGCCGTCGAGGCGCTCTTCGCGCCCTTCCTGCGCGGCATCTTCCTCGAGCCGAGGCTTGCGACGTCGAGCCGCTTCCTCGACTTCGTCCTCGACGCGTTCGCGTCGGGGCCTGCCGCGCTTCCCGCCCGCGGCATGGCCGCGATCCCGGCACAGCTCGCCGAGGGGCTCGACCTGCGCACCGGCGTCGCCGTGGCGACGGTCGGGCCTCACGCGGTGTCGCTCGAGACCGGGGAGCAGCTCCGGGCCCGCGCCGTCGTCGTCGCCACCGCCGGCCTGCTCGACGAGCCCGCATACGGGTGGAACGGCGTCACGTGCGTCTACTTCGACGCTCCCGCCGCACCGCTGCCCGGCCCCTGGCTCGCGTTGAACGGCGAGGGCGGCCCGATCAACAACCTCTGCGTGCCGAGCGAGGTGTGCCCTGCCACCGCCCCGGCCGGGCGTGCGCTCGTCTCGGTCTCGGTGCTCGGCGCCGGGGAGCCCGACGTCGGCGCGTTGCGCTCGCAGCTCTCCCGGTGGTTCGGCCGCGCCGTCGGCGAATGGAGGCACCTGCGCTCGTACCGGATCGCTCGCGCGCTCCCGGCGTACCCGGTGGGCGGCTCGCTGGAGAAGCCGCCCCGCATCGCGGCCGGGCTGTACGCATGCGGCGACCACCGGGAGCACCCGTCGCTCAACGGCGCGCTGGCGTCGGGCCGCCGGGCGGCCGAGGCCGTGCTCGCCGATCTACGGGCCTGATGTGAGTCCCGGAGCGATCGCGCCGTGGCTGCTCGCGTGACCGTCAGGCATACTTTCTGTTGTCCCCGACGAAGGAGGTTCATCCCGATGGCAGACATCGCTTCCTCCGCACCGCGCACCGCGCGGCCCGTCGGCTAGTCCTGGCGCTTCGCCGAACGGCACTTCCGACAGGTCTCGCGGCTGGCGCGCCGTCATGCGCGCCGCTTTCATGTACCCGAGACCACAGGGAGATGCCCGTGCCCGACCTTGAAGCGCTCGGCTGGAACGACCAGCTGGGCGAGCAGTTCGAACCTCACGCAGCCGACGGCCTGATCCCGGGCCGAGTCGCCGTGCAGCATCGCGGCGCCTACGACGTCCTCGTCGAAGGAGGCGAGCTCCGCTGCGATGTCACCGGTCGCCTTGTCCACGAGGCCGTTTCCCCTGCGGAGCTGCCCGTTGTCGGCGACTGGGTGGCGATCGCCGCCCGCCCCGGAGAGGCCTCCGGCACGATCCAGGCGGTGCTGCCACGGCGCACGAAGTTCTCGCGCAAGACCGCGTGGCAGGCGGCGGAGGAGCAGGTGCTGGCCGCGAACGTCGACGTCGTCTTCCTCGTCACCTCGCTGAACGAGGACCTCAACCTGCGCCGTCTCGAGCGCTACCTCACGCTCGGGTGGGAGAGCGGCGCGCAACCGGTGATCGTGTTGACGAAGAGCGACCTCCACCCCGCCCCCGAGGCTGCGATCGCCGAGGTCGGCGCGATCGCGTACGGCGTGCCGGTGCACGCGGTCTCGAACCGCACGGGCACCGGCCTCGACGACATCCGGGCTCATCTCGGGGCCGGCGTCACCGCGGCGCTGCTCGGCTCTTCCGGCGTCGGCAAGTCGACGCTCGTCAACACGCTCGCCGGCGCAGAGCTGCTCGCGACGCAGGAGATCCGCGACGATGGCAAGGGACGCCACACGACGACCCGGCGGGAGCTCGTGCAGCTGCCCGACGGCTCGCTCGTGATCGACACGCCGGGCATGCGAGAGCTGCAGCTGTGGGCCGCCGACGACGGCCTCGAGGAGGCGTTCGAGGACGTCACGGAGCTGTTCGTGCTGTGCCGCTTCTCCGACTGCGCGCACGACACCGAGCCGGAATGCGCCGTCCGCACGGCGCTCGACGACGGACAGCTCGCCCCTGAGCGATGGGACAGCTACGTCAAGCTGCAGGCAGAGCTCGCCCACCTCGAGCGCAAGCTCGACAGGCGGGCTGCGTCGGAGGCGCGCAGGCAGTGGAAGGCGATCGGCGCCGAGGCGCGCGCAGCCATGCGGTTGAAGGGGCGACGCGTCTAGCGCGCCGAAGACGCGTCGCCCCTTCCATCGCTACGGCGACTTCACGTTCGCAGCGCCCGGCGTCGGGGTCGTCGTGAACGACCAGTCGCCCGCGGCGTCGTCTGCGTCATGCCCGTC
>Ga0153916_10000748_pt1 | contig 22405 bp, 23 predicted proteins | sample Opewatmetagenome_FD_109642 | JGI IMG/M metagenome (GOLD analysis project Ga0153916, IMG submission 109642) | Freshwater wetland microbial communities from Ohio, USA - Open water 3 Core 3 Depth 4 metaG | ecosystem: Environmental > Aquatic > Freshwater > Wetlands | place: USA: Ohio, Lake Erie...
AAGCGGATCAGCACGTCTTGCAGGGTGTTGTTCAGCGCGTGCCCGATGTGCAGGGATCCCGTCACGTTGGGCGGCGGGATGACGATGCTGAACGGCTCGGCGGCCGGATCGGCGCTGGGCGCAAAGGCGCCGGACTGTTCCCAGGCCCCGTAGAGGCGGGATTCGGCGGTTTTCGGATCGAAGTTTTTTTCAAGCATGGCGGTTTGTCGGCGGTGAATACATCCCCGCTCGTCCCCGCGAAAGCGGGGAGCCAGGCTTTTTCGGTTCAGCCCGGATCTTGGACAAAACGCCTGGGTCCCCGCTTTCGCGGGGATGAGGGGCTCGATGTGGCGGGCTTAGCGTACTCGGCCGCGGGCGATGCGTTCGACCTCGGCGTCCACCGTCGTCTGAACGATTCGCGGCAGGTTGGCGTCGAGCCAGTCCTTGAGCAGCGGCCGCAGCATCTCGCGGACGAGCTGTTCCAGGGTGAGATCGGCGTTGCCCATGAGGATGCTCGCCGACAGCTGGCCGAAGGCCGAGGCCGCCGCGCTGGCGGCCACCGGGCCCACCAGACCCTCGCCCAGCTCGTAGTTCGCCGACTCCGGCTCGGCCGCCGCCGGCGCGGTGGTGGGCGTGTAGACATCGAGATCGCCGAGGGTCTCGACCCGCTCGGTCAGCTCCAGGACGTCCTCGTCCTCCGGCGCCTCGAAAGTCGCCTCCGACTCGAACTCGGATTCCGCCTCCAGCTCCGGCAATGCCGGCTCCTCGGCCGTTGCGATTGCAACCTCGGCCGGATCGCCCGGTTTGCTGTCCTCCGACTCCGGCGCTTCATCTTCGGAGATGATGCGTCGGATGGAGGCCAGGATCTCCTCCATCGTCGGTTCTTGGGCGGTCGGGTCGGACATGGTTAAACCGTCAATGAAGCGAAAGAGAATCCCTTGCGCACAGCCTAGGCGCGCTTGGATGATCCTGCAATTTCCACCTGTCGGCGCAAGCCTGTATTCGCGCAGCAGGCGAAACGACCGCCAGAGGCCTCAGGGCTTCGGCGGCGCAGGCGCGGCTTCGCGGGGCAGTTCCTTGGTCTTGGGCGCGAGGGCCGAATCGACGATGCCGATCGGCTCCTCCCACGGCACCCAACCCCAGGTGATGCGCAGCTTCTCGAAGTTGGTCTTCGGATCGTACTTCGCCACCGTGGGCGCCAGGTTGGAGGCCTCCAGCCGGCCCATGGAGAAGAGCAGCGAGGCGGCGGCCACGTACTCGTCGCGCCGGGCGCTGACCTGCGACAGTTCGGCGCTGCGCAGCTCCTGCTCGGCGTTCAGCACGTCGATGGTGGTGCGCAGGCCCACCTGCTGCTCCTGGCGGGTGCCCTCGGCGGCGATTCGCGCCGCGCGCACCTGCTGTTCGGTGGAGCCGATGTTGGACCGCGCGGCGATGAGCTGGTTCCAGGACTGGGTCACCGCCTGTAGCACGCTGCGGCGGGCGGTTTCGACGTTGATCCGGTCGGCGTTGTTCCGCTCGACCTGGGCGCGGACCCGCGAATTGACCAGGCCGCCGGAGAACAGCGGCACGGTGACCGTCGCCCGCCCGGTGATGTCGCGGGAATAGTCCGAGACGTGGAGGGGCTCCGCCAGCCCCGACCAGCCCAGGGTGCCGCCGATCGAGACGCTGGGCATGTGTTCGGCCTTGGCGCCGCTCACCCGGGCGCGGCTGGCCTGGGTGGCGTATTCGGCCGCGCGGATCTGCGGATTGTTCTGCTCGGCGACGTCGAAGGCCTTGTCCACGTCGTCGGGCAGCAACTGCGCCAGGGAAGGTTCCGGCGCGAGCTCGCCCGGGTTCTGACCGACCACCGCAGCGTAGCTCGAGCGGCTGATCGCCAATTGGGCCATGGCCGACTGCAGCTGGGCCTGGGAGGCGGCCAGGCGAGCCTCGGACTGGGCCACGTCGGTGCGGGTGATTTCGCCGACCTCGAAGCGGGCCTTGGATTCCTCGAGCTGCCGCTGAAGGACCTGGACGTTCTCCTGGCGGATGCGCAGGGCTTCCTGGTCGCGGCGGACATCCACGTAGGCCGAGATCACGCTGGCCAGGACCTGGGATTCGACCCGGCGCAGATTCTCCCGCCCGGCGAGGACGTCGGCCTCGGCGGCGGAGACCGCCGCGCCCACGCGGCCGCCGGTCCAGATGGGCTGGCTGAGCGTCAGCCGGCCCACGCCCACGTTGGAGTCGGTCGTCGCGTTGCGGCCGGTGATTTCGGGGACCCCATCGCCGTTCAGATCGATCGGGTCGCGGCTGAGGCCTTTCGCCCGCGTCTGCTGATAGTCCGCCTCGGCCGTGACGCTGACGGTGGGCCGCCAGCCGGTGCGGGCCTGCACGACCCCCTCATCGAGCCCGCGCTGCGTCGCGCGCTGGGCCTGCAGCGTGGGGTTGCTTTCGTAGGCCAGGGCGATGGCGTCGGCCAGGGTCTCTGCGGCGGCCGGCGTGACGGCCAGGCCGGCGATCAGGCCCGCGCTGCAAGCAGCGGCGAACAAACCTCCGCGACGGCTGATGAACATTCGTAATCCCCGAAAACAGCGAGAGAGCCGGCCTCTATATGACGGGCCATTTCAGCTTGGACCAGTAGGCGCGACCTTAAGCTTTTTTCACCCGCACGTTTCGAGGGTGTTTCAGGCTCGCCTCAGAAGGCGAAACCATGCTGGGCCTCGAATCCCGCCAGTACGGGCGGCGTGGCGTCGAAGATCACGCGGCGGCCGAAACCTTCTTCCGCGCGACCGTAGATCGCCGCCTTGCCGACCGGACCGTCGCGTTCGACCACCGCAAGGTGTCCATTTTTGGACAGTGCGGCCAGCCATTCGGCCGGCGCGCGGGCGACCGCGCCTTCGCAGATGATGATGTCGTAGTCCCGGCCGGCCGGGTGACGCAGGTCTTCGCCCTCGAGGCGATCGACCTTGAGGCCCAGGTGTTCCAGCACCAGGGCGGCGTAGGGCGCGGCGATGGCCAGCGCGCGTTCGCCCGCCTGCGGCTTCAGCGCCTGCAGCAGCTTGGAGACGTTGCGCGGCCGCATCAGCGGGCGCCCCGGCGCGTATTCCACGTCCATGTCGGCGTAGGCCAGATAGGCCTTGTCCCGCGGCAGGCAGGCCTCGCGCGCGATCTCGCGCATGGCGTCATGGATACGGACGTCCGTAACGTCCTGCGTGCGCACCTGGCTTTCCACCATGTTCAGGCGGGCGGCGGCGAGATCGGCGGCCATGGGTCCTCGACGGGCTGCGACGGATGAAACGACGAGGGGCTTATAGGTCCGCCCTTAACACAAGCGCAATCGGCGCCTGCGAGAGACATTGCCGCGGGCGGCGCGTTCTGTTAGCGATCCGCCTCCCGCCCGACGCTCTTGCGGCGTCGACACCGGACGGCCTGGTGGCGGAGTGGTTACGCAGCGGACTGCAAATCCGTGCACCCCGGTTCGATTCCGGGCCAGGCCTCCAACTTTTTTCCAGCCATCAGCCAGTCCGGCGCGTGAGCTCCCACGCGCATCAGTGTGTCGCCACGGCGCGCATGGCCGGCTCGCGGAGCGCCCGGCAGGCAGGAATCGGTCGCGCGTCCACAACTATGGCGAGCCGCTACGACCGCCTGCACGCGCAATTTCGTTTGTCTCGCATACTTTTTGCCGAATTGGCCGTCGCGTTTGACGCAGATCAACGTGAGGCGGCCGAGGTGGTGGCGTTCTCTGGCCATATCAGAGGAGGAGCCCATGACGGCGCCCAGCGGGGAAGCGATCCCCGGGACCACCATTTTCGACGGCGCAGAGGCGATGAAGGGCTACGCGCTCAATCGCATGTGCTTTTCGTTCAACGACGCGGCCAACCGCGCGGCCTTCGTGGCTGACGAAGACGGCTATTGCGACCGCTACGGCCTGACGCCCGAGCAGAAGGCGGCGGTGCGCAGCCGCAACGTCCTGCAGCTGATCGCGGCGGGCGGCAACATCTACTACCTCGCGAAACTCGCGGGGATTCTCGGCCTCGGCGTCCAGGACATCGGGGCCCAACAGACCGGCATGAGCGTCGAGGCCTTCAAGGCCAAGCTCCTCGCCGCCGGGGAGGTTTGAACACCATGGCTACGATCGTCGGCGGCCTCGCCGTCTCGCACGTCCCCGCTATCGGCAAGGCCATCGCCGACCACCGTCAGGCCGAGCCCTACTGGAAGCCCTTCTTCGACGCCTTCGGCCCGGCGCGCGCCTGGCTCGAGCAGGCGAAGCCGGATGCGGTGGTGGTGATCTCCAACGACCACGGGCTGAACTTCTTCCTCGACAAGATGCCGACCTTCGCGATCGGCGCCGCGCCGGAGTACCGCAACGCCGACGAGGGCTGGGGCCTGCCGGTGCTGCACCCCTTCGCGGGCGACCCGGAGCTGTCGTGGCACATGATCGACAAGCTGGTCGCCGACGAGTTCGACATGACCACCTGCCAGGAGATGCTGGTCGACCACGGCTTCTGCATCCCGATGGAACTGTTCTGGCCGGACGGCCCGGCCCCGGTCCGCACCGTGCCGATCGTGATCAACACGGTGCAGCACCCGCTCCCCTCCCCCGCGCGCTGCTTCAAGCTGGGGCAGGCCATCGGCCGGGCCATCGAGAGCTATCCCAAGGATATCCGGGTCGCCGTGATCGCCACCGGCGGGCTCTCGCACCAGCTCGACGGGGAGCGCGCGGGCTTCATCAATCCCGAGTTCGACATGCTGTGCCTGGACAAGCTGGTGAACGATCCCAAGGCGCTGACCACCTATTCCACACACGACCTGGTGGCCCTGGCCGGCTCGCAGGGGGTGGAGCTGCTGAGTTGGATCGCCATGGCCGGCGCGATGACCGGCAAGGTCCGCCAGATCCACCGCCACTATCACATCCCGATCTCCAACACCGCGGCCGCCCTGCTGGTGATGGAGAACAGCCGGGAAGCCGAGAGCGTGGCGGCCTGAGCGGGGCCGGCGGTCAGATCGCCGGCTCGACCACGCCGCGGCATTCGCCGAAGCCGATGGAGACGTAGCCCTCGGCGCGGCCCCGCCCCGCGATCGACAGCTCGTCGCCGTCGGCCAGGAAGGCGCGCGTCTCGCCGGTGGGCAGGGTGATCGGCTGGGCGCCGCCGCGGGTGAGCTCCAGCAGGCAGCCCAGCCCGGTCTCGTCGGCCGTGGAGATCGTGCCGGTGCCGAACAGGTCGCCGGGCCGCAGGTCGCAGCCGCCGCTGGTGTGGTGTGCGACCATCTGCGCGGCCGTCCAGTAGAGGCTGGCCGCCTGCCCCTTCGAGATCCTCAGCGGCGCCAGGCCCTCGCGGCGCATCTGCGCGCTGGACAGCCGCACCTCCAGCTCGATGGCGAAGGCGCCGCGGGCTTGGTCCTCGTCCGACCAGAGATAGGGCAACGGCCTGGGATCGCCCTGCGGCCGCGCGGGCTGGGGGATGCGGAAGGGCGCCAGCGCCTCTGCGGTGACGATCCAGGGCGAGACGGTGGTCATGAAGTTCTTGGCCAGGAACGGCCCCAGGGGCTGGTACTCCCAGGCCTGGATGTCGCGGGCCGACCAGTCGTTGAGCAGGCACAGGCCCGCGATATGGTCGGCGGCCTCGTCGATGGGGATCGGCTGGCCCGGCGCATTGCCCGGCCCGATCCAGACGCCGAGCTCCAGCTCCAGGTCCAGGCGTTGCGTCGGCGCGAAGACCGGGGCCTCGGCGCCGGGCGCCTTCAGCTGCCCCTTGGGACGGCGCACCGGCGCGCCGGACACCCGGACCGAGGAGGCCCGGCCGTGATAGCCGATCGGCACGTGCTTGTAGTTCGGCAGCAGCGGCTGGTCGGGCCGGAACTGCCGCCCGATGTTCAGGGCGTGATGGATGCCGGCGTAGAAATCCGTGTAGTCGCCGATCGCCGCCGGCAGATGCAGGGCGCAGTCCGCCGCCGGGTGGAGCCAGGCCTGCACCTCGTCCTGATACTTGGCGCCGTGCGCAAGCAGGGCCGACAGCCGCCGGCGCAACGCGCGCCGGAAGCCCCCCGGCAGGGCCAGAAGGGGGTTGAGCGTCGTGCCGGCGCCCGCCTGGGCGGCGGCCTTGGCCTCGCCGGTCAGCAGGTCCGAGCCCGCCGCCGCCGACAGGTCCAGGATCATGTCGCCGATGGCCGCCCCGCCCCGGGGCGTCCCTTCAGGCGGGCTGAACACGCCGAGCGGCAGGTTCTGGATCGGGAACGCGGCGTGGCCGTCGGCCGAGGCGACCCAGCTGCGGCGGGCCGGATCGTGGGTTTCGTCCAGCGCGGGGGTCATCGGGGCAGCTCCGCCTTGGGAAAGCCGGCCCAGCAGGCGTCGTAGTCGGCCTGGGCCAACGGGGTCTCGGCGGCGAAGCGCGTGGGACGCAGCACCCATCGGCTCTCGAACATGAAGGCCATGGTGTCCTCGATCTTGTGCGGCCTGAGCTCGGCGGCGACCGCCTTCTCATAGGTCTCGCGGTCCGGGCCATGACCGCTCATGGAATTGTGCAGGGAGGCCCCGCCGGGCGCGAAGCCGCCGGCCTTGGCATCGTAGGCGCCGTGGATCAGGCCCATGAACTCGCTCATCACGTTGCGGTGGAACCAGGGCGGCCGGAAGGTGTCCTCGGCCACCATCCAGCGCGGCGGGAAGATCACAAAGTCGCAGTTGGCGGTTCCGGGGACCTCCGAGGGCGAGGTCAGGACCGTGAAGATCGACGGGTCCGGGTGATCGTAGCTGACCGTGCCGATGGTGTTGAACCTCGCCAGGTCGTACTTGCAGGGCGCGAGATTGCCGTGCCAGGCGACCACGTCCAGGGGCGAGGCGCTGCGGGTCGTTGTCCACAGCCGGCCCTGGAATTTCTGGATCACCTCGGTCGCGGCCTCGCGGTCCTCGAACCAGGCTGTGGGGGTGAGGAAGTCGCGCGGATTGGCCAGGCCGTTGGCGCCGATGGGGCCGAGCTCCGGCAGGCGGAACGGCGCGCCGTAATTCTCGCAGACATAGCCGCGGGCGCTCTCCCCGGTCAGCTCGACGCGGAAGTTCACGCCGCGCGGGACCACGGCGATCTCGTTGGGCCCGATGGTGAGGCGGCCAAGCTCGGTGACGAGGCGCAAGGACCCCGACTGCGGCACGATCAACAGCTCGCCGTCGGCGTTCAGGAACACCCGGTCGCGCATCGATCGGTTGGCCGCATAGAGGTGGATCGCGATCCCGGACGCGGTCCCGACGTCGCCGTTCCCGGCGTAGGTGGTCAGCCCGTCCACGAAGTCGGTGGGCGCCTGCGGGATGGGCGGCGGGTCCCAGCGCAGGCGGTTCGGGCTCGCCGGAACCTCGTCGAAGGGGCCTGAGCGCAGCAGGGATGCGCCCGCGTACGGCCTGAACGGCGCGTGGCTGGCGCTCGGCCGCAGCCGGTAGAGCCAGGAGCGGCGGTTCTCATGCCGGGGCGCGGTGAAGGCGCTGCCCGAGAGCTGCTCCGCATAGAGGCCGAACGGCGTCTTCTGCGGCGAGTTGCGTCCCTGCGGCAGGGCGCCGGGGACCGCCTCGGTGGCGAAGCTGTTGCCGAAGCCCGAGCCGTAGGCCTCGGGCCCGTCGCGTTGCGGATCGCCCATGGTCCCTCCCCCGTCCTCCTGCGCCTCAGGCGCCGACCTTGACCACCCCGCGGCGGATCTGGTCGAGCTCGATGGACTCGAACAATGCCTGGAAATTGCCGTTTCCGAAGCCGTCATTGCCCTTGCGCTGGATGATCTCGAAGAAGATCGGCCCGAACAGGTTCTCGGTGAAGATCTGCAGCAGGATCCCCTCGTTCTCCGCGTCGCCGTCGATGAGGATGCGGTTGGCCTTCAGCCGCTCCAGATCCTCGCCGTGGCCGGGGACGCGGGCGTCGACCAGTTCATAGTAGGTCAGGGTGGTGTCCTGCAGCCTCACGCCCCGGGCGCGCAGCATCTCCACCGTGGCGTAGATGTCGTCGGTGGTCATGGCCAGGTGCTGGATGCCCTCGCCGTTGTACGCGCGCAGGAACTCCTCGATCTGGGAGTCGTCGTCCTGGCTCTCGTTCAGCGGGATGCGGATGGCCCGGTCCGGCGCGATCATCGCCTGGCTGAACAGGCCCGTGGCCTGGCCCTTGATGTCGAAGTATTTCTGCTCCTCGAACCCGAAGATCCGACTGTAGAAGGCTGACCAGGTTCGCATTTCGCCGCGCCGGACGTTGTGCGTCAGGTGGTCGAGCACATCCAGGCCCACGCCGTTGGCCGCCTCGGCCTCGGCCGCGCCGGGGATCGGGGTCCAGGCGTCGTAGACCGAGCCTTTGTCGCCGTAGCGGTCGACAAGATAGAGCAGCGAACCGCCGATGCCTTCGAGCACGCAGGCGTCTTCGCCCAGGGCGCCGGACGCCGCATCGGCGGCCTTGGCCCCGCGGGAGAGCGCCATTTCGTAGGCGGATTTCGCATCCGTCACCCGGAAGGCCATGCCGTTGGCCGAGGGGCCGTGCAGCTTGCGGAACACCGCGCCGTGGCCTTCGGCGTCGCGGTTGACCAGCAGATTGGTGCGGCCCTGCTTGTAGCGGACGATGTCCTTGGTCGGATGCGTCGCATAGGCGGTGAAGCCCAGCTGCTCGACCAGGGCGCACATCCGCGCCGGATCGGGGCTGGTGAACTCGACGAACTCGAAGCCGTCGAGGCCGAGCGGATTGGTGTCGAGCGTGGTCATGCGGGCTCTCCCAGCAGGCAGGCGTCCAGCGCCTTCACGAAGGTCGGAACGGTCGCGGCGGTGAGGCCGGCGAGGTTGATGCGGCCGGAGCCGGCCATGTAGACGCCGTGCTCACGGCGCAGGCGCTCCACCTGATCAGGAGAGATCGGCAGCAGCGAGAACATGCCGTGCTGGCGCCGCAGGGCCGCCAGATGCGGCGCGGCGCCGGACAGAGCCGCGCGGACCGACACCAGGCGACGGCGCATGGCCTCCAGCTCGGCGCGCCATTGGGCGCTCAGCGTCTCCGAGCCCAGGATTGTCCGGACCGCGGCGGCGCCGTGGTCGGGCGGCATGGACCAGGCGCAGCGGGCCATGAACAGCATGTTGGAGCGCACGACCTCGGCGCAGCCCGGCGCGCGCACGAACAGGGCGCCGGTCCGCTCGCGATAGAGGCCGAAGTTCTTGTCGCAGGAATAGGCGACCATGGCCGTGTCGACCGCCTCGAGCACGATGCGCAGGCCCGCGGCGTCGTCCTCCAGTCCCTCGCCCAGGCCCTGATAGGCGAGGTCGATCAGGGGCGTCAGCCCGCGCTCGGCAAGCCGTGCGGCCACCGTGCGCCATTGGTCGCGCGTCAGATCAACGCCGGTGGGGTTGTGGCAGCAGCCGTGCAGCAGCACCAGATCGCCGGCCCGTGCCTGGTCCAGGGCGGACATCAACTCATCGAATCGGACCGTCTGGGTCGCCGGGTCGAAATGGCGATAGGTCATCACCTGCAGGCCCGCCTGGGCGAACATCGAAGGGTGGTTCGGCCAGGTGGGAACCCCCAGCCAGATGCGCGCGCCAAGCGATCCGGCGCTGGCCAGGTCGGCCGCGACCCGCAGCGCCCCGGTTCCGCCGGGCGTCTGGATGGAGAGAAAGCCCCTTCCCACATCGCCCGGGCCGAAGATCAGCGGCGCCAGGCGCTCGAGGAACTCCAGATCGCCCTCCGGCCCCAGATAGGCCTTCGACGCTTGCGTCTCGAGCAGAATGGCCTCGGCCGCCTTGACCGCGCGCAGGACCGGCGTCGCGCCGTCTTCGTCGCGATAGACCCCGACGCCCAGGTCGATCTTTCCGGGACGCGGGTCGTCGCGAAAGGCCGCGATCAGCGACAGCACGGCGTCCGGCGCCTGGGGCGTCAGGCCGGCAAACAGAGTTCGAGGCGATGGCGCGCCAGCCAACATCGGCGGTCCTCTTCGGCAAGATGCGCCGAAAAGGCTACGCGACGATCGCGGTAATTGGCTTTCATTCTGGCATCGCATTGGCTGTTCGCTGAACAGCCGTTTCAGCCTTTGGGCTCAAACTGAAACAACCGCCTCTTCGGTCACGGCGCGATGGCGTCCGTGTAGAGCGCCCAGGCGCTGGCCAGGTCCTGCACCACGTGGCCGAGGGACTTGTAGACGGTGATCTCCTCGGCCGAGCGGCGGCCGGGCTTGTCGCCGGCCAGCACCTCGCCGATCTCGGCGGCGATGTGGTCGTCGCCGATCAGGCCGGCGGCCTTGGCCCGCAGGAACTCCGCGCCCTGGGCCAGCACGCCCTCGCGGCTGTCGGCGATGAACCGCGAGGCGACCACCAGATCGCTGTCCACCTCCACCGGCCCGGCGTGGCTGGAGCCCACGAGATTGAGGTGGGTTCCCGGACGCACCCAGGCGCCGCGCAGGATCGGCTCGGCCGCCGTGGTGACCGTGCAGACGATGTCGGCCTCGGCGACGGCGGCCTGGACATCGGCGACAGCCGCGACCGGCAGGCTCAGCTCCGCCTGCAGGCGGGCGGCGAAGGCCCCTGCCCGTTCGGCTGAGCGTCCCCAGACGACGATCGATGCGAGGTCGCGGACCTTGGCGATGGCGCGGGCGTGGGTGAGGGCCTGCTCCCCATAGCCCAGGATCGCCAGCCGGCTGGCCTCGGGACGGGCCAGCGCGTCGGTGGCCACGGCGCTGGCTGCGGCGGTGCGGATGGCGGTGATCTCACCGGCGTGGACCACGCAGACCGGCGCGCCGCTGTCGGGATCGAACAGGATCACCAGCCCCTGGTGCGACTGGATCCCCTTTTCGAAGTTGTCGGGGAAGATGCTGATCAGCTTGGCGCCGAAGGGCGCGCGCTCGCCCAGCGCGCCGGGCATGACCCCGAACATCCGGCCCTGGGCGAGCGGGATGATCGAGCGCAGCAGCTGGCGGGTCTCGCCCTTGGAGAAGGCGATCATCGCCTGGCGCACGATCGGGATGCAGACCTCGTAGGTCAGGCGCCGGGCCACCTCTTCGCGGTCGATTAAGCGCATGGCGAGGTCTCCCGGTCGAGCGGCGTGCTTCGGGTAGCGTGTTCGGTCAGAGACATAGCCGAAAAAAGCCTTTGCGCGGGGCCTTACATCAAGCATAGCGGCGCCGGTCGCCGTCAAATTGGCGCGCATCACCTGTTATTCGCGACCCAGCGTGTCGGCGCGCCGCTTTGCACGCGTGCGAGCTCTAGACGCCGCCCCCAAACATTCCCGCCGCTGATCACACTAGAATGTTAGGCGAGACGCGGATCCCGGCCCTTATTCGACAGATTCGTCCAGCGCCATCACCCACATCACCCCGCCGGCAATCCCGGATCGGACAGAATACTCTCACAGGAAAACCGATTTTTCAGCAACCGCCAGCTGCAGCCCCGCCCGGCGTTTTCAGAATATGCTTGCTTAACCGAATCCTACAGACTATCGGGCAGGGTATAGATTCTTTCCGACAGGGTGTTCTGATGAACGAAGACAATGATCATTTGCGCGAGCTCGTGGCGGATGTCGCTGCCGCATATTTTTCGAACACTCACGTCCCTGCGGCTGACATTCCGCTGGTGATCCAGCAGATCGCGGCCAGCCTGACCGCGGTCAGCGGCGGCGCGGCGCCCGTGCAAGAAGCAGCCGAAGAACCGGCCGCGCCGAAACTCACGGCCGCCCAGATCCGCAAATCTATCCTGCCGGATGCTCTGATCAGCTTCGAGGACGGAAAGTCCTATCGGACGCTGAAGCGCCATTTGTCCACGCGCGGCCTGACGCCCGATCAGTATCGCGAAAAGTGGGGCCTGCCGCGAGACTATCCGATGGTGGCCGCCAGCTACAGCGAGGCACGTTCGGCTATGGCCAAGTCGCTCGGCCTGGGTCGCAAACCCGCCGTCGAAAGCGCGCCGACCAAGCGCCGCGGCCGCGCGGCCAGTTCGGTCTGATCGCGACTACACCCGGCGGCCTCAGGCCGCCGGGCCCGCCTTGCTTTTCGCGGGCGACGCAAGCCCACGCGCGATATTCAGGAACGCAGCGCGCATCCCCGGATCTGAGATCCGGTTGAACGCCGTCAGCAGATCCACCGCCCCGGGCGACGACAGCAGCGACAGGAACTCCGCATCGCCCGCCTGCCCCTCGGCCTCGCCCAGCAAGGCGGCGGCGGAGCATTCCAACTTCCGCGCGATCTTGACCAGCATCGAGGCCGAAACCCGGTTGGCGCCGCGTTCGTACTTCTGAATCTGCTGAAAGCTGAGATTGAGCGCCTCAGCCAGCGCCGCCTGACTGATCTTCAGGCCTTGGCGCCGCACGCGGATCCGCGAGCCGACGGCCACATCGATCGGATCGCTGCGGTCGAGGTCGCTCATGGTGGTCCCTTCAGGATTCGTGCTCGCCCGCCACGCGTGGACGTTCAGGAACCCTATCGAACCGCCCGCGGGAACGGAAGCCTCCCACAGACCAGAATGGGCAGGCTAGCGCGAATTTATGGCACGAGCAGCGCCACCTTCGATGACGGAGAGCTTCGGGGCCCCGATCACGGTGTCGGCGGACACCAGGCGCAGCCTGGGCGTCGCCATGGACTGCACCAGATGCTCCAGCCCGTCCAGACCCAGCCGCTCCTGCGGACTGACCGAGACCGCGTCTGAGACGATGGTCACGGCCAACCCTCGATCAAAGGCCGCCAGGGCGGTGGCCAGGCAGGTCGCGTCGACCGATGCGCCGATGACCACCAGTTCCGCCTGGGGGTTGGCGCGCATAAGCCGGCGGAATTCCGGACTGGAAAACGCCGAGACGCCCGAGCGCCGCATGACCGGCTCGCTCGGCAGGGGCGCCGCGCCCACCACGGGCCGCGCCGCCGGGCCCGCCGCCGCACCCACGTGGACGTGGGCGACCCTCCACCCCGAGGCGCGCGCGTGGCTCAGGAGACGCCGGCAGCCATGGATGAACGGCGCCTGCGCGGTGTCCTCCACGTCCGAGGCCGCCTGCGGCGCCAGGAGATCCAGACACAGGAGCAGGCGCGCCCGGGCCGCGAGGCTCTGCATGGAATGCCCGTTCATGCCGCAAGCTCCCGGGGGGCCGCAGGCCGCATGTCGAGGCCCATCTCCAGAACGCCCGGCCTGTCCCAGTCGCCCTCCGGGCGGAGCAGCACATAGGGGTCGGTGTCCAGCCCGATGGCGTTTGCCGGCGGGACGAGATCGAACTCCATTTCCACGTAGTCGTAGTCCGAGAACGAGAAGCGCGCGCGCCCCGCCCTTGGCCGCCCCTTGAAATAGCGCTTCCAGAAGGCCTCGCCGCGGACCTGGGCGTGACCCATCAGCCTGCGGTAGCCTTTGCGCGCGGCCAGTTCGAAGGCGGCCTTGGACAGCAACAGCAGGCCCGGACCGCCCCGATGCTCCTTGCGGATCGCCAGGCGCTCCATCTTGGCGAAACCGCCGAACCACCGCATCCGCACCACGCCCACTGGCTCGCGACCGTGGCGGAGGATCAGGTGGGTGGCGCCGGCGAGGTCGTTGCCGTCGAACTCCTCGTCATATGGGCAGGCCTGGTCGCCCATGTAGACGAGCGAGCGCACGGTCTGCACCTGGAGCAGATCGTTCAGAGTGCGCGCGATGCTGACGGTGTAACGCGGCTCCGCAGGGCGCAGGTGTTGGGTTGTCCGGGTCATGCCGCGACCTCGCGAAGATGGACCGGCGGCAGCCACACCAGACCCGTCGTCGAGCCCGGGCAGTCGACGAAGTTGAGGCGTTCGCGCATCAGCCGATGCCCCGCCTCCGTCGTGGGGCGGGCGAAGTAGGGCAATCCGGCCACGACGTTGGCGCCCATCGACCGGGCGCCGTCGATCAGCCGAATGGCGCTCGGCTTGGTGGTGGCCGCCACGCCCCATCCATAGAGGGCCACAGGGTCCTGCCCGGCCTTGCTGACGTGGGCGGGATCGGGGTCCACGGCGTTGAAGGTCTGATCCCATACGGCGGCAAGCCCCGCCGCGTTCAACAGCACGAAGGCCAGGACGCCGGTGAGTCGCCCCTCCTCCCGGGCCAGGAACAGGCCCGCGCCACTCCGGTTATGGACGCGCTGAAGCGCTTCGGCCGTGACGATGTTCGGCCCGATCAGCTCCGCGGCGAATGTTCGCGCCTCGGCGATGTCGTAGTCGCCCGCGGGGACCAAGCCAAAGGCGGCCAAATCCTCGCGGATGGCCAGGACCATGCGCCCGAAGGTGGGGGTAAGCTCGACGATAGGCATGTGATCGTCTCCCGAAACTCTGTTGCGAGAGTCTGGGTAGGATCGAACGTCGACCTTGGGCGCCCGCGAACTTTGCAATAGGGTTGCGGCAGATATGCGGGGGTTACGATGAACGAGGTCGCCGGACGGCGCGCGGACTGGTCCCACCTCAGGGTGTTCTTCACGGTCGCCGAAGCCGGCAGCTTCGGCGCGGCGGCGCGCGCCTTGAAGATCAATCCTTCGACCGTCACGCGAACGATCGACGAACTCGAGCGGCAACTGAACGTCACCCTGTTCCACCGCGGTCCGCGCGGGGTCACCCTCACCCATTCGGGCATGCTGGCCTATCAGCGCGTGCGGACCATGGAGCAGACGGCCGAGGCGCTGGAACTCGAAGTCGCCGACGCCGAAAGCGCGCCAGAAGGCCGGGTCAAGATCGCCGCGCCTGACGGGCTGGCCGGCTTCTTCCTCAGCCCCCACGTCCCCGCGTTCCTGCAAGCCCACCCCGACATCGACCTGGTGATCGACTGCGGCCTGTGGCCGGACCGTCCGCTGGAGGGCGAGGCCGATCTGACGCTCACCTTCAGCGAACCGGCCTACGCCGACGCCGTGGGCCGCACGATCGCGCACATGCACTATGCGCTGTTCGCCTCGCAGGACTACCTGGACCTCTATGGCGCGCCGAAGACGTCCGCAGAAGTGCTGCAGCACACCTACATCCACCACGTCGCCCAGACCCATCAGAAGGAGATCTGGGGCGAACGCGCGATCGCCTTCCAGACGCTCACCAACAAGCGGGTCGAGACCAACTCCAGCGCCGTGGTGGTGCAGGCGGTGAAACACGGCGCGGGGATCGCCGCTCTGCCGACCGCGATCGTGGCCATCGAGCCGTCGTTGGTGATGCTGGACTTGCCGCCGCTGCCGGCCGCCAAGCTCTGGCTGGTCCACCATCGGGACATCGGCCGCGCCGCCCGGATACAGGCGGTGGTGAAATGGCTGAAGGGCGTGTTCGACCCTGCGGCGGCCCCCTGGTATCGCCGGGAGTTCGTCCACCCGCGGGATTTCGACCTTCCCTCCGCTGTCCCGGCCCCCGACGTCGCGCCTGCGCGCGAGGCGCGGCGCGGCGCCTAGAACCTGCGAGGGCTGATCAGCGCTTCATCTGGGCGTCCAGGTACTTGCGGATGCCGGCGCCGTAGGGCGGACGCATCATCTGCAGCGGCCCGATGTCCTTCTTGATCTGGGTGAAGATCGCCTTGCGGTGACTGAACTCCCGGAAGCCGTCGACTCCGTGGTAGCTGCCCATGCCGGCCGGACCGACCCCGCCGAAGGGCAGGTCTTCCTGGGCCACGTGGAAGATCACGTCGTTGACCGTCACCCCGCCCGAGGTGGTGCGCGCAAGCACCCTGTCGCGCTCGGCCTCGTCGGAGCCGAAATAGTACAGCCCCAGCGGGCGGTCGCGCCCGTTGATGTAGTCGATGGCCTCGTCGAGCACGCCGTATGTCTTCACCGGCAGGACCGGCCCGAAGATCTCTTCCTGCATCACCTTCATGTCGTCGGTGGGATCGATGATCAGGGTCGGCGCGATCTTGCGGTGCTCCTGCTGCGAAAGGTCCTCGCCCTCGGGCTTGAGTTCCACGATCCGCGCGCCCTTGGCCCGGGCGTCGTCCACGTAGCCCATGATCCGGTCGTAGTGCCGCTGGGCGACGATGGCGGTGTAGTCGGGGTTGTCCCTGATGGTCGGGAACATCTTGGTCACCGACTTCCGGGCCTCGTCGACGAAACCTTCCAGCTTGTCGCGCGGCGCCAGCACATAGTCGGGCGCCAGGCAGATCTGGCCGGCGTTCAGGGTCTTGCCGTTCATGACCCGCGCGGCCGTCGTGGCCAGATCGGCCGACTGGCCGATGATCACCGGGCTCTTGCCGCCGAGTTCGAGGGTCAGAGGGACCAGGTTCTCCGCCGCCGCCCGCATCACGTGGCGGGCGATGGAGGTCGCCCCGGTGAAGATCAGATGATCGAAGGCCAGGCCTGCAAAGGCCTGCCCCACCTCCGGCCCGCCGGTGACGACTGCGATCTCCTCTTCGGAGAAGGCGCCGCCGAACATCTGCGCCATCAGCGCCGAGGTGGCGGGCGTGAACTCCGACGGCTTGATCAGCGCCCGGTTGCCCGCCGCCAGGATGCCGGCGAGCGGCGCAAAGGTCAGGTTGACCGGGAAGTTCCAGGGGCTGATCACGCCGACCACGCCCTTGGGCTGGAACTGGATCTCGGCCTTGGCGCCGAACAGCCCCAAAATTGCGGGGGTGGTCTTGCGTTTTTCCGGGCGCATCCACTTGGCGACGTGGTCGCGCGCGTGTTTCAGCGGCCCGATCGAGCCGGCGATGTCGGTGAACGCGGTCGCTTCCCGTGAACGGGACCCGAAGTCCTCGTTGAGCGCGTCCTCGATGGCGCGCCGATTGTCGATCAGCAGCCCGATGCAGCGGTCGATTCGTTCGATCCGCTTCTCGGCCGACGGCGGGCCATCGCGCAGATGGGCGGCCTTCTGCTTCGCCAGCAGGGCGTTCATCGAAGCGCTGTCGTGCACGAAATTCGCGTCCATGGCCTATCCTTTGGCATCGACGCGGGCCGTGCGGCCTCGCCGCGCTTCCTTCGGACGTCCCCTGCGTCGTCGCGGCAGAGAAAACCGCGTTACGCGACGTCAGACAACCCCGATGACGCAGGCGTCAGGCTTGGTCGGGCCTGTAGCTGGGCTGGTCGATGGCGATCTGGGCCTGGATGTTGGCGTCCAGGGCCGCCAGGAGGCCGGGCGTATCGCGGTCGATCTCGCCATCACGCAGGCGCCGGCACAGTTCGGCGTTGAGGCTCGCATAGTCGCCGTCCTGCCCGAGCAGCCCGGCCATGCGCTCCTTCGCGGCGGCCTCGGCCTGCTGGCCGGTGGCGAGTTCGCGGCTGACGATGCCCAGCGCATTGACCGCGACCCGCGCCAGGAAGGCGTCGCGGCCGGTCAGGTTGGGGCGCACGCCGTCGATCCAGCGGGAGACCGCGTCGACGATTTCTTGAGCGGTGGGATGGGTGATCACAGGCCGCGCTCCAGGATCTTGATGATGTCGATTTCGGTCTCGCTGACCCGGCGGCCGATCACGGCCCGCTCCACGCCCGCGTCCCCGCTGGTCAGGATGCTCATGTACATGATCAGGCACATGACGCCCCACTTCAGCGAGCCCAGGGCCTGCCAGAAGAGCACGCGGTCGAGGTCGATCGCCTCGCCGCCCGCCGCGGCGTAGCCGGCCAGCAGATCGGCGTAGTCGCCGAAGCCGCCCACCGGCCGGTCGGCCTTTCCGAAGCGCCAGGAATTGACGCACAGCCAGCCCAGGTCCTCGGCCGGATCGCCCAGGTGCGTGAGTTCCCAGTCCAGGACGGCGATGACGCCCTTTTCGGGATCGATCATCAGATTGCCGTTGCGGAAATCCCCGTGCACCAGCACCGGCGTCCGCCCGTTCGGCGCGCGGGCCCGCAGGTGCCGGAAGGCCAGTTCGAACACGGGGCGCTGGGCGCCGCTGCGGCGGTAGACCTCCTCGTACTTGTCGAGTTCGGCCCGGGCGTCGGCGGTGCGCAGCACGACGCCCGACGGCGGCGGCGTCGCGTGGATCCGCGCCAGGATCTCCCCGCACGCCCACGCGAGCTTGGGGCGCACCGCGTCGAAGCGGGGGTCGCCGACGATCTTCCGGCCGAGGGTCTCGCCTTCGACCCGGCCCATGACATAGGCCTCGCCGAGACCGTCCTCGTCGGTGCAGACGTGCGCCACCGGCGGGGCGGGCACGCCCCCGGCCACGGCGGCCAGGATCGGGCGGCCTCGACGCTCAGGGGATTGGAGCGGCCATCCTCCTCGTCAGGGATCGCGGCGCCGCCCGGCCGGCGGCGTAGGATCAGGTCACGACGCCCCTTAGGCCCGACGAAGGCGAAGGCCCAGGTCTCCATGCTGGCGCCGCCGGAGAGCCTCTGAAGCCCTTCCAGGACAGCCCCCTCCCCCGCAAGGCGCGGGCCCAGGCGTGACAAGGCATCTGCGATGGAGCCGTTCATTCCGCGACGTCAACCTTCTGCTTCGTGCATAACTTCACCTTGCGTAAGGCACGCCAGGGCACGTTACTTTGTTCTGGAAGGTCTTGCCTCGTCCTGTAAATGGCGAATTACATTCGCACATCGAAATCAGACCTGAACGGGGACGCGCCATGGATTTCAATCTGCCGCCGGAGTTGGTCGCCTACTTGGCCGAGCTTGACGCCTTCATCGAGGCCGAGATCAAGCCGCTGCAGGCGCAGGACGACAACGAGCGCTTCTTCGACCATCGCCGCGAGCACGCCCGCACCGACTGGGACCGCGACGGCCTGCCCCGCCACGAATGGGAAGAGCTGCTGGCCGAAGCCCGTCGCCGCGCCGACGCCGCCGGCCACCTTCGCTACGCTTGGCCGCCGGAGATGGGCGGCAAGGGCGGTTCGAACCTGGCCATGGCGGTGATCCGCGAGCACCTCGCGGCCAAGGGGCTGGGTCTGTTCAACGACCTGCAGACCGAGCACTCGATCGTCGGCAACAACCCCTTCATCCTGATGTTCAAGGAGTTCGCCACCAACAGCCAGTACGAGCGCGACTCCGAAGGCCTGCTGTCGGGCAAGATGCGGACGGTGTTCGGCCTGACCGAGCCGAACCACGGCTCCGACGCGACCTTCATGGAAACCCGTGCGGTCCCGCATGAAAAGGACGGCAAGCCCGGCTGGCTGATCAACGGCGAGAAGATGTGGTCGACGGGAATGCACGTGGCGACCCACGCCATGATCTTCGCCCGCACCAGCGGCAAGGACGGCGACGCGCTCGGCATCACCTGCTTCATCGTGCCCGCCGACGCTCCCGGCCTGAAGGTCGAGGAGTACATGTGGACGTTCAACATGCCCACCGACCACCCGCGGATCAGCCTCACCAACGTGTGGATCCCCGAGGACAGCTACTGGGGCCAGATCGACCGCGGCCTGGGCATCGGCCAGAGCTTCGTGCACCAGAACCGCATCCGCCAGGCCGCCTCCTCCCTGGGCGCGGCGGCCTTCTGCGTCGAGGAAAGCATCAAGTACGCCCGTCAGCGCAAGCCGTTCGGCAAGCCGCTGTCGGACAACCAGGCCATCCAGTGGCCGCTGGTGGAGCTGTCGACCCAGATCGAGATGCTGCGCCTGCTGATCCGCAAGACGGCCTGGCAGATGGACCACATGGAGCACAAGGAGATCGAGAAGACGATCTCGGACAAGGTCTCCATGTGTAACTACTGGGCCAACCGCCTGGTCTGCGAGGCCGCCGACCGCGCCATGCAGATCCACGGCGGCATGGGCTATTCGCGCCACAAGCCCTTCGAGCACATCTACCGCCACCACCGCCGCTACCGGATCACCGAGGGCGCGGAGGAAATCCAGATGCGCAAGGTCGCCGCCTTCCTGTTCGGCTACATGGGCCCCCGCAAGAAGCAGTTCGCGGAAGCCGGCGGCGGCGACGAATACGTCCAGCCGATTCCCGCGCGCCATTGAGACGAGAGATCGGAGCCGGCGCGTTAACCTCCGATTAACCACGAGGGCGCACCGTCCTGGGGTCTTCACTGAAGACACCCCACCATCACCGACTTCAAATAGCCCGGCCTTCGAGCCGGGCTCTTTTTTGAGCCGTCGATCCCGCTTGGCGGTCCCCGCGTCAATCGGCCTAGCCTCCGTCAAAATACGACAGGAGAAACCGCCATGGCCAAGGCCCCCGCCGGGTTCAAGACCCGCCTGGAACCGCAGGATGAATTCCCGCACGATCCGGGCGATGCGAAAAACTACAACGAAAGCATGTACTTCAACGTCTTCGATCCGGCGAAGAAGACGGGCGGCTGGTTCCGGATCGGCAACCGGCCCAATGAGCATTACGCCGAGATGAGCGTCTGCCTCTACCTGCCGGACGGCCGGGTGGCCTTCATGTTCGGCCGGCCGAGCATCGCGTCCAACACGGCCATGGACGCCGGCGGCCTCAAGGTCGAGGTGATCGAGCCCTTCAAGCGACTCAAGGTGACCTATTCCGGCAAGGCGCTGCTGCTGGAACGCCCGCACGAGATGGCCGACCCGAAGAAGGCCTTCCGCGAGAACCCCACCGTCCCCTGCACGGTCGACTTCGACTACGACGGCGTCTCGCCCATGTACGGCGGCGAGACGGTAAAAGCCGACGGCTCGCCCATCGAGATCGATCCCGAGAAATCCTTCGCCAAGGCCCACTACGAGCAGCACTGCGCCGCCAAGGGGGTCTTCACCGTCGGCGACGAGCGATTCGAGATTTCGGGCTTCGGCCTGCGCGACAAGTCCTGGGGGCCGCGCCACTGGCAGGCCATCGAGTGGTACCGCTGGTGCCCGATGAACTTCGGCCGCGACTTCGGGATGATGCTGTCGGTGATCGGCGACGGCAAAGGCGGCGCCCGCCAGGGCGGCATGGTGTTCCGCGACGGGATCTACGACCTGATCTCCGAGTGCCGCATCGACAGCGACTGGGACGAGAACGGCTACCAGACCGCGCTGCGCGCCCAGGTGAAGACCGAGGCCGGAAAGGCTTACGAAATCACCGGAAAGGTCCTGTCGCTGATCCCGCTGCGCAACCGCCGCACCGCCCCCGACGGGACCGAGTTGCAGACCCGCATCACCGAGGGCATGACCGAGTACCGCTGCGGCGAGCTCGTGGGCTACGGCCTGAGCGAGTACCTCGACCAGATCGTCGACGGCCAGCCCAACGGCAAGGTCGCCGGGTACTGACATCCCGGGGCGGAAGATCGGCGGTCCCCCCAAAAGACCGTCGAGACCCGCTTGCGCGCGGGCGCGGGGCGCAATATACACCCGCCTCCAACGCTGATCCCCGGTAGCTCAGTTGGTAGAGCAGTCGGCTGTTAACCGACTTGTCGCAGGTTCGAGTCCTGCCCGGGGAGCCAGCGTGGATTTCCCGCACATCGACAGCCCCAAGCCGATCACCGCCGCGCTGAAGGGCGCCGCGCTCGGCGGCGGCTGCGAGACGGCGCTCGCCGCCGACATCCGCGTCGCCGTCACGGACCTGAAGATGGGCCTGCCGGAGATCAACTACGGCCTGCTGCGGGACAGGTACTGGGCCGGGCACGAGAAGCGGATCGCTCAGGAGGCGGCCTGGGAAACAGGTCTGGCGTCCCGTAGTCCCCAATATGGCTATGATCGCGCGCTCAGCAGGTTAGTTTGCCGACATGCCGATCGAAACGGATAGCCGCGGCTCGTGCGCCGCGCCGGGGGCTCCTGTCGTCGCGTTGAACGGCGGATCGCCCGGCCCGTCGGCGTCGCCCGTGCGCATCTCCTGCGTCGTGTGCGCCTACAACGAGGCCGATCGGATCGCGCACATCTTGGACGCGGCGCATCGCCATCCGGCGCTGAGCGAAGTGATCGTCGTCAACGACGGCTCGACGGACGCCACCGAGGCGCGGCTGGCCGGCTACCCCGACATCCGGGTCATCTCCTACGCTCCAAACCGGGGCAAGACCTATGCGCTCAGCCAGGGCATCGCTGCGGCGGGCGGCGACTACCTGATGCTGCTCGACGCCGACCTGGCCGGCATCACCGCCGCCGACATCCAGGCGCTGGCCGACCCGGTGACCAGCGGATGGGCGCAGGTGAGCATCAGCCTGCGCCGCAACAGCCTGGCCCTCTATCGCCGCATCGGCCTGGACTTCGTGTCCGGCGAGCGGGTCGTCCCGGCCTGGCTGATCGGCGAGGCGGTCGCGGCCATGGAACGCCTGCCGCGTTGGGGCGGCGAAGCGTTCATCAACAACCTCATCATCCGGGAGGGCCTTTCGATCGCCGTGATCGACTGGCCCACCGTGTTCAACATCCGCAAATACGAGAAGCTGGGGCGATGGCGGGGCATGTTCGCCGAACTGGCGATGATGCGGGACGCCTTCAGCGTGCTGTCGCCGTGGGGCGTGGTGCGCCAGAACCTGGCCCTGCTGAAGCTGGTCAGACGCGGCGCTGGCGATCAGGCCAGGACCTCAGTTTGACGAGGGCCTCAGGTTGAAATGTCCTGGATCAGGCCCTTCGAAAGGCGCCGCCTGATCAGCCAGTAAAGAACAAGCAGGACCAGCGCGACGCCGAACATGGTCACCGTCACATAGTCGACGTATCGGGTCGAATTCAGAATGCTTCGCCCGAGGAAATAGCCGACCAGTTCGAACAAGACGACTTTCGGAA
>Ga0153916_10000751_pt1 | contig 22372 bp, 17 predicted proteins | sample Opewatmetagenome_FD_109642 | JGI IMG/M metagenome (GOLD analysis project Ga0153916, IMG submission 109642) | Freshwater wetland microbial communities from Ohio, USA - Open water 3 Core 3 Depth 4 metaG | ecosystem: Environmental > Aquatic > Freshwater > Wetlands | place: USA: Ohio, Lake Erie...
CCCGGGATCGCCCTGGCCCGGGTCCGCAACGAGGACGGGATTGCCCTCCTCGAGGAAAAGCACTAGCCCGACAAGCGAAGCATGTCCGCCGAAGGCGACGGGGCGAAAATCTCATGTTGGCGGCAGTCCACTCCTTACGGGAAAGGCCCCCTTTCCCCCCTTTTTGTGCCCCGCGAAAATCAGTGATGTCCCCCTTTGCTGCCGATGTCCCCCTTTGCTGCCTGCCGTCGGGCCTTGTTGGCCCAAAACTAACCGGAACGTCCTCCCGACCGTCCGCTGATTGCTTTGGGCTTCCGCGATCCGTGTAACCTGTAGTAAAGGAGTACGTAGGTGCTCACTGCTACTTGAAGCACCAGGGCCAGAACAGACCACGTTGGGTGCAGCCATGCAACGAGTAGAGAGGCGACCACGGTGAACCCGACCGCGCCCTTGGAGCGGGCCGAGGCGTCTGCAACGACCACATAGTGGAAGGTTAGGCCGATACAAAGGAGCCGGAGAATGAGTGGATAGGACATGCCAAAGCCTTTGCCAACGGTACGGATGCCCGACGCCGCCGCGGCGACGCGAGTAGTCGTTCAATTTCCGGTCAATCCTACTGAGTCGCCCTGGCCGGTACCACAGGGAAGGCGTTCGCCGCATGGATGCGGCGACTTAGCGGGCATCCGATGTTGGCCCTCTCCTTCGTGCTCCTATCTTCGGAGCGAGGCGTTGAAGGCCGACCGGCTCGCTTATGGTTGCTTGGCTGGGACAAGCACGACTCGGATGGGGTACCGTTGGTCGATAGTCAGTGACGTGACTGGGACTCCCTGGCTACCAGTATCGACCCGCGTTTTAATCGCGCCAGGCGGTAGTTGGCTCGCATCAATTTGGAACTGTCCAATATAGGTGTCTGTGCTCTGCATTTGATATATCGTAAGGGTGCGATCCGCAGCGCGATCTCCTAAGCAGCCACCCGCCGAAAGAGCAACCACTAGGGTTGCGAGGCATATCGGAGTACGTGCCATAGAACACCTCCGTAGGCCAACACATATATTAGCCGCACACAGTGTCCGCAAAACGGGTCTGTGTCCGCAGGCTGGACAACCCCGGCTACTGCCTGCCACCCGATTCTACTTCGTTTGGGGGAGAATGACAACCGCGGCTAGATCACGTTTCGTGATTCCAGGAGAGAGCGGCTTGGGAAGAACCAACGTAGCCGCGCAAGCGGCGTCAGTGAATAGCCAGGGGCGCTAGCCCCTGGACGACGGACGCGGGACGCTCGAGCAGCCCCGGAGGGGCGGCAGACAAACGGCGAAGGGCTCACTGCTGCCGCCCCTTCGGGGCTGCGCGTGTGATGGGCGACTCCTCCCAGGGGCTCGCGCCCCTGGCTATTGACCTTGGCCCCTCCGGGGCGACGCAGTCTCGCTGAATCACGAAACGTCATTTAGGACTCGCTCTCACGAATCCCCGCGTCCCTGAATCGCTACACCAGCGCTAGGGCACGGTCTTCGCGGCGGAACGGAAACTCTCCGGCAAGAGCCCGCGGACGGCATCGACGATCCGGTCTTCCATGGCGGGCTGGAGCCGCTCCGGCCGGCCGTAGGTGACCGCCGCGCTGGCCGAGTTGTTGACCTCGTAGCCCCCCTCCTTCAAGAGCCGCTTCGAGACCACGTAGTTCGACACGTCGTTGCTGTAGGCGTTGATCCAGAGCCGCTTGCCGTCCATCTCCCGCTTCATCCGCAGGGCGTAGCCCACGACCACCTCGTCGGCCAGAAAGACCATCGCCAGGTCGTTGCCGAAAGCCCAGGCGGCGATCTGGTAACTTTTCGCAGCGGGCGGTTTCTCGCCCCGCTCCAGACGCCGCAGGAGCCGCTCCGCCGGAAACGATTTCTTGGCCAACTGCTTGAGCTCTTCGACCGGGGGCGGCGGGTCGTAGGGGATTTCCAGCAGGGTACTGCGGGCAACGAGCTTGGGCTCGATCGGCTCCAGCGGCCCGGCCAAGAGCCGCTTGACCTCGTCGGCCATCGCGCGGCCGTGCTGCTTGCACAATTCGACCGTCCCATGGGGGCAGGGGTCGGCATCCGCGCCGCAGCCGATCGTGACCATCGCCACCGCGCCGGGATGGTCGGCCTCGATCGACTCCTGGGCGCATCCCGCCCAATCGCCGTAGATCTGCTTGAAGTTCCCCCGCAGCGTGGTGTTGTGGCAGGCGTAGTTGACCACCACCGCCCGCAGCTTTCCCTCAGCGTCGGTCACCCGCAACAGGGGCAGGCTGTGATCGGCGGGGGCATCGGGAACCGCGCCGAAGCCGGCCCATTTCCCCTCCTTCAAGACCCGGCGGTTGGCCGCGAAGCCGACCGAGCCCTGCGTCCACGACAATCGGCCCGGCCGCCGGGAGGCCAGCGCCTCGAGCACGACCTGCTCCAGCCGGGCGGTCAGCTCCTTGGCGTACCGGGCGAGGTGCTCGTGCTCTTGGCCGGAAATCGACGCCATCCCTTTCAGATCGGGCCCCGAGTGGATGTGGGCATTGCAGAGCATGAACCGCTCCGGCTTGAGCGAAGCCTTCGCCTGGAGGCGGCGGAAGAGGTCGGCGCGGGTCTGCGCCGGGACCGCCCCGCAATCGACCGTCAGGAGCACGGCGGGGCCGTCCCCCGCGTGGCCGCCGATCGCCAACGCCGATGCCTTCAGACGCCCCGCCACGCCTTCCGACTCGGTCTTCCGCGCCCCGTAGCCGTACATCCGCACCGGCCCCGCCGGGGTGATGTCTACTTTCGCCACGCCCACCGGCACGGTCTGGGCAACACACCTCGGGGGCGCCGATGCCCGAACGGCGGCGACGCCAAGGTGGATCGCCAGGATCGTGATGAGCCATCGCAAAGATCGGTTGGTCAACATGGCTGCTCCTTCCGGTCAGGATGCCCGCCGAGCGGAAGCCAAAGGACTTCCCCAGGAATCACGGCGACCAGGAACCATGGATAACCCAGACCACCCGCCGACGCAATCGGCAGGCGGCCGAAACCATCAATAATGGACAATCTGGGGGTTGTGGAGAAAATGACAAAGATCTAGCAGTTCTAACGATTTTCTCGATTCTTTGGAGTTTTTGGCCGATAAGCAGTGCTGAACGCTCCTCCGGCGACCGGTGTAGCGCTACGACCCCTGCACCGCGCTGGGGGCGGGACGCATTTCGAGAGGAAACTGGGATGATCAAACACGCAGTACTGATCTGCCTTGCTGTGGGGCTGGTGGCTGCCGCCAGCGGATGCGGCGTCTGCCGCACGATCCTCTACGAGCCGTTCGGTCCCAATTCGCTGGTCGACATGGGGAGCTGCGGCGTGCGGGCCGGCGATTCCGAGTGCGACGGCGATTGCGGGATGCCGCGGGGCGGCCCCTGCGGACACCGTCCTTGTCTGGGGCGGCTGAACAGAGCGGCCTGCGAGCCGTGCGACGACGCAGCGTGCGACGACGCCCCGTGCGACGACGCCGGCTACGGTCGTTGCGGGCGCTGCGGGCGCTGCGGGCATGGCGGCCTGCTGGCGTGGGTGTTCGGCCTGCTGCGAGGCAGCACCTACTGCGACAGCGGCTGCGGCGAGCGATACTGGGGCGATTGGTACGGCGATCCGCCCGACTGCCACGATCCCTGCGACCAGTGCGGCAACTATATCGGCCGGGGCCGGCCCTCCGAGGAATATGCCTCTGGCCCCGCGGACGATCTCGCCCGAGCTTCCGGACGTGACTGCCCGCAGTGCGCCCAGCGCAGCCAGGCCGCGCGGCGTCCGCAATCGGTGCCCATCGCATCCGGTGTGCGCTCCCCGTATGCCCCGCGGCTCGTCTCGCAGACGGACCGGGTGGTGAAGCCGGCGCAAGGCGAGCCAGCGCCGCACCTCGCTCAGCCGAAGGCAACCGCCGACCGGCGTTAGCGGCGTCGGTGAGGAGTCGGGGGCGTCAGCCCCTGGGGTGGGTGCGTGCTCCATCGGACCACCCCAATTCGCGCACATCGCCGATCTACGGCAACCGCAACGCAAATCCGGGGGTTGACGCCCCCGTTGTTACACACAAGCGCTTGTCCGCCGATCGTCCCGTAGGGACGTTCGACAATTGCCCAGCAGTTCACTGCTGGGGAGGATGGATCGCAAACCATCGGCCAACAAGTCCCGTAGGGACGGCCGAATGACGGCCAGTTCAGCCGTCCCTACGGGACGGATGGGTTACCTGGACTGCCCATTTGCCCAGCAGTGAACTGCTGGGCTACTGTCAGATGCCCCTACGGGGCAGGAACGCGCCGGCCTGTTAATACTTGTGTGTAACAACGAGGTTGCAACCTCTGGGCTTAGCAGGCCAACGCGCGTTCCGCTTTCAATGCAGGGGTCAATCATCGACACGAGCAGATGGCCTGGTGCCTTGCTGCGCTTCAGTCGCCCTGGTTGACGTTGCCTTCTTGGGCCAGCTCTTCGGCCAACTGCGCGGTGCCTGGGCCGCTGGCGGAGGGAAGCACTTTGCGGTAGAGGACCGAGTAGTAGCGGAAGCGGGCGGGCATGTGCGAGCCGACCGAGCCCAGCACCACGACCGCCAGGAGGATCGGCAGGCGGTAGTCCCAGAGCCAGCGGACGCTGACGACGAGGATCAGCTTGGCCAGGGTCATCAGGCCGCGTCCCTGATGGAACCAGTCCAGCCGAAGCCCGGCCTCCAAGAGCCCCAGGGCGAGCCCCGTACCCACCGTCCACCACAGGGCCGGCAGCAGCGCGGGGGTCGATACGCCGAACGCATGCCCGCCCAGCAGGATCCCCATCGCGGCGAGGTGGGCGGTCCGCAGGGCGATGTTCCAGGCACGGGGACTGAACATGGCGTTGCTCGGCGGGGGGCTGATTGTACTGAGAGAGGAAGAACAACGGTTTAGCCCCGGCACTTGTGCCGGGAGTGTCGTGGGCGCATCGCTCCGGCCGCGAGCAGCCGGGCTAAACGGACTGGTCCGCGGAAGCGACTCACGACTCACCGCTGCTTGGCGCCCTGCGGTTCCTCTTTCTTGCGGAGCCGCTCCCGCGCCTCCTTGCCGCGGCGCTCGTTCTCTTCCATTTCCTTGAGCGTGACCTTGGTGGCGGCGGAGTGCCGCTTGTCCTGGACCAGGTTCAGCGAGGCGGGCGGCACCACCTGCTTGACGATCACGTCGTCGAACTCGACGTTGCCGCCGCCGAGGTAGGCGTAGAGCATCACCCGGCCCCACTTGGGCGAGTACTTCGTGTGCTTGGGGGTGAAGTCCTCGGTCTGGGTGTTCCAGGTGTTCTTGGGGCCGTAGAGATTCTGCTGGCTGCGGAAAACCTCGCGGCGCTCGCGGCCGCCGGGGGCGTTGCGGCTGCCGGTCGCGGGGTCGCCGGCTTCAAGGCCCGAGGAGCGGGACTCGCTGCGATAGACGGTCTGGGTCTCGTCGTAGCACTTGATGAAGACCTTCGCTGCCGGCCCGTCGCTCCGCCAGCGGCACTGGAAGCGGTACGTGGCCCCCTCCTGGACCGCGAACTCGCTGGTGTAGTACATCACCCCTTCGTTGTCGCCGACGCTTTGAGGGAAGCTGAAGCGGATCACGTGGTTTCGTGGATTGGCGGCCTCGGGCACCCACTTGACGAGGTTCCCCAGGGGCTCGCGGAGCTGGCCGGCGCGGGAGTCCCACCCTTTGGGGACGCCGCGGACGGCCGTTTCGAAGTCTCCGCCGGCGACCAGGTTCGGCCCCGTCTTCCACCGCTCCTCGGCGGCGGCGCTGGTGGCATAGACGCGCTCGGCGCGGGGCAGAGGGATGGTCCGGCCGGAGAGCTTCTCCAGCATCTCGCGGACGTAGACGTGGGGGACCTCGCTCACGGAGTTGGTCCTCACGCCCGTTTTCTCGTAGATCACCCGCGGCTGGTGGCCGGAGAAATCGACGCAGCGGATCGCCAGGTCGTAGATTTCTCCCTCGGTGCCCGGGGCCCGCTCGATGCTCCCCCAGATGCCGATCTGGGCGTCGAAGTCGTTTCGCACGGCCCGGCCGACGGTCTCCAGGGGCGTGTCGGGCGTGATGCGGAGGTTGTTGGTCTCGCACAGGTCGCGGATGTCCTGCATCGACTCCGGGATGACGAAATCGCCGAGCTTCTCCAGCTTCTTCCAGATCGAGTCGGCCAGCATCTGGCCGTAGCGGCCGCCGTCGAAGCGGGAGACGAAGTCGAACGGGATGACGACCTTCTTGGGAGCATTGGCCGATCGGGCCGACTCGGCCGCGGCGACCGGTCCGGGGGTGACGGCCAGGATCATCACGGCGAAGAGGGACAGGCGCCTCGGGTATCCGGCGCTGGGGCCGGACCTTGCCCTTGATGAGGCGCCTGTCCCGGTATGCAGCCACGTTGTGAATCGCATGTTCGACTTTGGTGCACCCAAAAAGGCACGTGTGGCACAGCGATTTGCTGCGTGGTTCACCTCCGCCGAAGTCTCTCGCGGACCTCATCGATGGTGTACTTGCCCGGCTCCTTGGATCGCTCCGCGAGTAGGGACCGAAGGGCCGTGTTGTGGCGAGTGAGGGCTATCTCTTGCGAGAATTCGTCGTCTGCTTCGCCTTCAGTCACTTCGGCAATTGCGAAGACCTTGCCTTCCACCGTTCGCACCACAAGAGGGCCGCTTTCGGCCAAATGCCAGATTTCGTCGATACTTGCCTGTTCCGTCGCGAGATCAATAGTCCTCACAGCGTAAACTCCTTGCCCCGGATGACCAGGGTATTGTGGTCTTTGTATCCGACCGCCTTGATCTTGACGATCCCTTCAGCCGGGGCCACGTCATAGAAGACGCGGTACGGCCCGATTCGTAGTTCCCAATCCGCCAGAGCGTTGGGCTCCAGGGGTTTCCGGTTGCGGGTCTCGGTAGTCGGTTGGCGGGTCAACTGCACGTGGATCTGGTCGAGGATCAACGTCTGCTCGAATTTCCTGAAAGAATCCAAATCACCAAGGGCGTTTTCGGTAAACTCGAGGACGAACTGCATCGGCAATGCCTACAACGAACTCAACTCCGTCCACGCTGTAGTCGATTGTATGGGCTCGGGCCGAGGAGCAGCAAGGAGAACCGCCCCCGGCAAGAGGCATTCTGATCGCTGTTCCCGCCCTGTCACATTTCCCGCCTCGTTCTCGCGTATCTTCCGTTGTCTCTTTCCCTTTCCCCTCCTGTCTTCTGTCATTCCCTCTTGCCTTCAGCCTTAGCCTCCGCGGCCGGGCCGCCGCTGGCCGAGAGCCGCTCGAAATACTGCCGGTTGAGCTCCTCCCAGCCAGCGGGCGACGGCTCCTGCATCCCGCCGAGGATCTCCTTCTGGATGTCGCCGGGGAGATTGACCGTGGCGTCCTTGCGGATCTGGAACTCGCCCTCCAAGTACTGTTTCACGTTGCCCAGCTTTTCGGCGAGGACTTCCCGGCGGCGCAGGGCGTTCTGGTAGTTGCCCGCCTTGAGATCGGCCTCGACCTGCCGCATCAGCTCGATCAGTTTCGCAAGGTCGGTGTGGTGGAAGTTGGCCACTTGGAACTGGGCGTCGATTCCCTCGGCCTTGTTGCGCAAGGAAGCCTGCTTGCCGGCCAATCGCTGGAGCTCGCGGGGGCCGGGGGCGTTGGGGACCGGGCCTTCGAGCCCTTCGCCCCCCTGGCCGCTCTCCTTGCCGCCGCCGGTGGCTCCGCCGGTAGGCTCCTTGCTGTGGTCCTTGATCTGCCCTTTGACGATGGGATCGGGGGTGAGGCGGGCGGGGGTCTTGCGGCCGCCTTTGCCGACCGCCTCGTCCCCCACAAACTCTCCGCTCGACTTGCCCTGGCGCCCCTCGCCCGCCCGGCCGCCGATCTCGCTGGTGTTCGGCAGGCGGTTGCCGGTGACGCCGCGGGCGCTCATGTTCGAGATCGGGCCGTCCACCGCGTCCCACCCGGCCCCTTTGTCCAGGGAGTCCGCCGCGCTGGAAGAAACGTCCTCCATCTCGTCGAACAGGTCCTCCTCGTCCTCCATCAGGTCGCCGATCAGGTCCTCCAGCTCGCCCGGCAGCTCGGCCATGGGGGCCTCCTTGTCGGCGTCGGAGAGGGATTCCTCCTGGCTCCATTTCTCGCGGTCGGGGCTGTCGGGGAGCCACTTCTCGATGTTCGTGGTCATTTCTTCGGCCCGCTCGTAGCCCAGTTGCTCCAGCGGCACCGCGATGTCGACGGACTTCTTCAGCAGGGCGTCCTCGGCCATCTTGATCTCGGTCTGGATCTCGACCAGCTCCTTGGCCATCGAGGCATTGGCGAAATCCTGCTCCGGCAGCTTGCTCAGGTCGGAGTGGAGGTCCTTCATGAATTTCGACCATTCGTCCTCGGTCGCCGCCAGCTTCTTCAGCAGTTGCTCTTCCTGCTCGCTGAAATCCTCGGTCGGCTTCTTGGCCAGGTTCTCCGTGGCCTCGATCACCTTCTTCTGCTGCTTGAGGAACTCCTCGAGCTTCCGCTTCGCCTCTTCGAGCTTCTTGCGGGCATCGTCGGGCAGATCGCCGCCGGGGCGCTTCTTCATCTCGGCGAGCGTTTCGGTCTGGGCCTGCCGGGCGGCGTCGAGGAGCTTCTTCAGGACGTCGATGATCCGGTCCTGCGCGGCCACCAGTCCGGGCGCCGGCTGGTCGAAACCCGCGGCGGTCTTCTGCTTCACCAGCTCGTCGCACCGCTCGACCGCCTGGAGCATCTCGCCCAGGGCAAGCTGGCTCAGGATCCGCTTGATCGTGCGGCGGTCTTCCTTATCGGCGTCCTTGACCGACTGGACCGCGGCGAGCGTCATCTTCTGGATGTCGACCTGCTGGGCGCGGACTTCGCCGGCCGTCGCCACCCGTTGCGAGAGACTCCCCTGGGGAGCGTCCTTCTTGGGGAGAAGCGTGGCCGCCGCGACCCGGGCGCGGACCTGCTTCTCGAGGATCTTCCAGATCGCGTTGCGGAGGTTCTCGATATCCTCCAAGGCCGCGGTTGCCTTAACGTCCGCGGAGACGATGCGGATCACGTGCCAGGGGCTCTCCGCCGGCTGGGGCCCCTTGGCCTTTCCCCAGCCGCGATACTCCCGCTTGTCATAGGCCACGGCGCGGACCATCACGCTCTGGCCGGGCTTGATGGGATCGGCGGGAAGGTCCAGGCGGTGGTTGAGGACGACGGTGGCCCCGCCCTCGAATTTCGTCCACGCCTGGACCACCGTGATCGGGGCGTCCGCCGCGTCGTCGGCTTTTGCGATCGGTCGCTGGGCCGCCTCCGGCTCGCCGCTTCCGGGGGTTGTCTCCGCGGCGGCGGGATCCTGGGGATCGCCCGAGCGGACCTTCATCTCCAGGCGCACGCGGCCGATCCCGTAGTCGTCGGTGGCGCGGATCGTCACCGGCACGCTCGAGCCCGCGGCCGCCGTCTCCTGGCGCGCCGGCTTGAGGAGCTCGACTTTGGGAGGCTTGTCGGGCACGACGCGGACGCGGTTGACCCGGGGGTTCGGGTCGGCGTGCCCGGCGTCGTTGGTCATCGCGACGGTGAACGTGAAGTCCTTCAAGAGCGGCAGTCTCGCCACCAGCACCTGCCCGTCCTCCTCGACGCGGCCGGGGGATCTCTCCCCCTCGGTGCTCACGAGCTCGCCGGAGGCGATCGGCGCCGACGAGCGGATCCGCAGCTCGGCCTCGGAGAACTCGGGGGCTTCCAGGTCGGCGTCCTTCTGCGTGAAGCTCTCCGGGGGCCGGCCGAGGTAGTCGGGGTAGTCGAGCGTCACGCCCACCTCGGCAATCGTCGGCTTCTGGCGGACCTTCACCGAGTAGGCCTTGGTCTGCGAATCGCCGATCTGGAGCCGGTAGCTCAAGGGTTTGATCACCGAGGGAAGATTGGCCTTGAAGAGGGTCCCCGTCTCGTCGCCGGCCATGGCCAGGGCGGTCTCCTCCTCCCCTTCCGGAGTGACGAACAGGGCGGCCCCGTACGTCTTGCCTTCCGGGTTTTCGATCTCGGCCAGCACGTCGAGGCTCGTGTCCCGGAGCACTTCCACGTCGCCGGGCTTGACGCCGACGATGCGGACCGAGCCGACGCTGGGGACGAAGCTCCACGGCTTCATCAGCCGGCCGGCGGCCGAGCCCCAGTTCGGGATCATCATCTGGCAGATCAGGGCCAGTCCCACGAGCGCGGCCAAAAGGAGGAGCGACTCGCCCAGATCGCGCGGGGTCTGCATGCAGCAGAGGAACCGCCTCCAGCGGCTTTCCCGCCTGGCCGCGTCCTCGAAGCGGAGCCGCCCGACCCGCGACGCGGCGCACGTTACCGCGGCCTCGCAGAACGCGCGGTCGGCGTTGCGGGCGTCGGCCGAGAGCTGCACGACGTTGATCAGGTCGCTCCCCAGCTCGGGGAACTCGATCTCGACCCGCCGCGCAGTGGCCTCGAGGCTCCGCTGGCTTCTGGCCAGCCGGCGCGCGACCAGCACGATCAAGGCCAGCGTCGTTCCCAGCCAGACCACCAGCGCCAGCGCCAGAGCGGTCTGCGAGAACCGCAGCAGGGCGTCGCTCAGCATGAACACGAGCAGCACGCCGAAGGAGAGGGAGGTTGCCAGGACCGCGGTCGAAAGGAGCGTGAACAGCCACCACTTCTGCCGCGCGGCGTCGAGGCGCTCGATGACGTTTTCGGCCGCGGGGGACATCGACGTGCGTTCCTTCTTGTAGAGCTGTCAGCCGTCAGCTTTCAGCAGTCAGCCATCGGCTTTCAGCCTACGTGCTGAGCGTCTCAGAACTCTGTAAACTCGCGCCGCTTCAGCCCTGAAAGATCCAAGGTGCCTTCCTTCGGGTTAGGAATGATCTCCCACTCTTTCATCGTTAGGGCGCCGATGATAACGTCAACCTCCTTGCCATCCACCCTTCCCACCTTGTCGACGGGGACCACCGACGTCATGAACTCCAGTCCGTCGATTGCCCCGTCAACCAGACAGTGAACGTTGACTTCGATGACCCTTCCGCCCAACGCCACTTTGTAGGGGTGGCGGAGGGTCTGCCTTGGGGCACCTTCCAACAGCGGCATCGCGACATACGTGTGCAGAGACCCAGTGTCGAACAGCGCCATGGCCGTTTTTCCGTGGATCTCAATCTCTTTTACTATCCGCATCGCAAAGGCTGAAAGCTGATAGCTGGCGGCCGATAGCCGACAGCTTCAATGCGTGGTCGCGTAGACCAGCACGTTGGTGCCGATCTGGAGGGCGGAATCGTCCTTCAACCCGTAACTGTATGCGTGGGGGAATTGCTCCCAGCCGTTGCCCAGGTCGAACTTGCTGTAAATCACCGCCAGGCGGCCCTCGATGGCGATCCCCTCCAGTTCGGGAGAATTGAAGGGCCCGAAATCCTCGCGGACCCGGGGGGTGTAGTCGACCTCGCCGATCTCGTAATGGCAGCGGTAGAGGGGGTGATCCGCGGGGAGCTTTTCGAGCCGCAGGTCGGGGAAGACCTTGGCCAGCTCGCGGCGGAAGGCCAGGTCGAAGGCGATCCGCCCGCAGCAGGAATCCGCCAACAGCAGCCCCCCCGCCCGCAGGTACTTCTGAAGCATCCCCACCTCTTCCTGGTTCCAGACGAACTCGCGGTGGCCGGTCATGTAGAGCAGGGGGTAGGTCGCCGTCTTGGGGTCTTTCAGCCGCACCTCCAGCCGCTTGAACTTCACCTCCAGCGTGGAGTTGTCCCGGGCGTGCTTGAGCAGGTTGTGGACGGCCGAAGGGTCGGGGTCCCAGTCCCCTTCGTGCCACAACTGGGCGAAGACGAAATCGTCGCGGGTGGGGGCCTCCGCCTCGTAGTAGACCTTCGTCGTGCTCAGGAAACGGCCGAGCTGGAAACTCCCCAGGATGTAGGTGACGATGTTCGCGCCGAGCTGCCGGGCCTGATCGATGACGATCCGCGTGCCGTGGGGATGCTCGTGGCCGTCCCAGCCGCAGGTCATGTCGTGCGGCGAGAAGATCACCCCGCTGCGGCAGCCGAAATCGATCGACTCCAGACAGGGATCGTCGACGTAGGTCGAGCCGTCTCCCTTCTTGTACGTCAGCGCCCCCAGCTTGTAGTAGGACGAGTAGACCGGCTCCTCGCGGAGCATCTTCCGCAGCGGGCGGTTGGGGAAGATCAACTCCATCTCGCGGCGGAACGAGTCGGCAAAATCCCTCCAGCCGCAGCAGGCGTCGGCGATGATCATCCCGCCGTCGGCGACGTAGCGGGCCAGCCGCGGGCGGATCGCGTCGTTGAGCTCGAACTTGTTGTGCCCGGCAAACAACAGCGCCGGCAGCTCCCGGGGATCGTAGGAGAAGTGCTCGAAATCGGCCTCCATCGCCCGGTAGTTGATCTTCAGCCGGTCGTTGGTCCAGTTGAGCAGGGTAATCAGGTCGGCCGGATCGGTCATCCAGTCGCGGGTCATGACCCGCTTCCCGTCCCTGGTCACCCACTTGGCCGGACCCATGGCCATCTTGCCGATCAGCGCCGGCGGGGTCGGCGGCCGCTTCTTCTCCGAGCGGCGCAGGGGCGTGGCCGGCAGCGGCAGCGGCGGGAAGGACTCGCCGCCGGTCTGGTGCTGCGGTTTGGCCGGCGGTGGTGGGCCGCAATCCACCGGACCCGCGCCGCCCCCCTCCTCTCCCCAGACCAGCGACGGCGACCCAATCCCGGTCGCGCCCCCCACGGCACACGTCAGCCCCAATCTCTCCAGAAATTTCCGGCGCGATAGTCCGGAAACCCGCAGGTCCCCTCGTTCTGCCATCGCTGCGTCGCTCCTCTCTGTCAATTGCGGGCCGTGCTGCCCAGCGGCCCCCAAAACCGGTCGATGGGCCCCTATCCCACCGTCTCTATTTTGCCCGAGCCGCACGGGGGAGGTCAAGGGGATACTTCAGGTGGGCTCGTGGCGGGTGGCAATCCAGGGGCACACGGGACCCCCCGAAATAACCACTAGGCCGCTTCCCCAACGGCGCGCCGGTTTCTCCCAGCACTCGTGCCACAGCTCGTTCCTCATAAAGTTGCAGTGGAACCGCAGATGAACGCAGATGAACGCAGATCAGCAGAGTCCCGCAGTCTTGCTATCCCAACCTTCTTCTGTCTGCGTCCATCCGCGTTCATCTGCGGTTACCTTCAGATTGTCTTGTTTCCCGAAAGTGACGACCAAAAGGGGCCAAACGGGCCCCGAGGGCGTGTCAACAGCGAAAGTTTCGGATAATAATGAAGAGACGGGAACAAAGACGGCTAGGGGTGGCTGCGGCAGGGCGAGCTGCCCGGCAAAGGCGGGAACATGTCTGCGTCGGTACACAGAACCCTCTTCTGGGCGATTCAGGGGCTTTGCTGGCTGGTTCCGGCGGCGGACCTTGCGGGAAGCCTGCCGTGGGCGGCCGGGAATCGGTTGCTCGCCGCCGAGGAGCCCCCGGCCTTGAATCCCTTTGCCCCGGTGAAGCAGGACCGGGACGACGCCCTCCCCGGCTACCTGGAAATGTCGGACGGGACGGTCTTCGTGGGCAGCATCTACATGACCCGGGACAAACGATTGAAGCTGGAGGATCGCCAGGCGGGCGGGGACGACGTCCGCCAGCGGGAGATCCCGCTGCGGGTCGTCAAGCAGATCGAGTGCCGCGTGGAAAAGGAGTGGCTGGAGAAGGAGTGGCGATTCAAGGAGGCGGCGCTCGACGAGAAGGTCTATACCGGCCGGACCTATCCGGCGCGGGTCTATGCCCACACGGTGACCTTGAAAGACGGGCGGAAGCTTTCGGGCTCTTTAGGAGAAATCATCTATGTCCGCCCGTTCGCCTCGCGCGGAGGGCCGCGGGCCGACCAAGAGACTCCCGAGCCTCAACGTTTCCTCCTCCACAAGCGCGACAAGGGGGAGGTGGGCAAGGACCTCAAGTCGCTTGTCTACGTCCGGCTGGTGAAGCTGGGCCCGGACGCCGTCGAGGAAGGCCGGCAGAAAGCGGCCAAGCAGGCGGCGAAAAGCCAAGCCAAGGACAAGCCCGCCGCGGGCAAGAAGGGGACCGCGAAGAAATCCACCCCCCTATACTGATATCGCCAGATTGGTTGTTGGGCGAAGAAGATTTGAAGATTCGCGCGACGGAAACGAATCGGGAATAGCGAATACGGAATATGGAATGAAGAATGGAGGGCGCCGAACGTCCGAAGCGGAATCGTGATGACTTGGGATGGCACAGGAACGCTCCGAGCAGTGTTCATTCTGAGTTCCGTATTCCTCATTCAGTATTCCGTATTCGCTCCCGCTCGGTCGACTGGGCAACACCGATTGCGGCCGAGCGGAACGAGACGTTACCGATGATCTTCGTTTAGCGGCCGGGCTTGCCCGGCCGGGAATTGGCCGTGTTTGAGCTTACGCTGGAACAGGGTTGTAGCGTCGCAGTGATGCTGGGGGTGACCGCGGCGGCGCTGTTGCTCACGGGGCTGTTCTACTACCGGGCCTACGGAATGCTCCGCCGGCGGCAATGGCAGACCCTGCTTGCGCTGCGGATCGTGGCAATCCTCTTGGTCGTCCTGCTCCTGTTCCGGCCGGTCTTCAGCTACTACGAGGAACTCCAGGAGAAGCCGCCGCTGGTCTTCCTCTTGGACAGCTCCGCGTCGATGAGCATCTCCGACGACGCCAGCGGTGTCTCCCGCTTCAACCAGGCCCGCTCCCAACTCGAAGAATGGTGGGACCAGTTGAAGGGGGATTTCCGGCTGCACCTGATCGCGTTCTCGGAGCGGGCCGCGCCGGTGAGCACGATATCGTTCCTTGCGGGGCTCGCGCCCGACGGCAAGGCCACGTCCCTTTCCGGGGCCGTCCAGGCCGTTGCCCAGGAGGTTTCCCGGCGGGAGAAGCCGGTCGCGATCCTGATCTCCGACGGCATCCACAATTCCGCCCGGAACCCGGTCGACGTCGCCGGCAAGCTGGGAATCGTCGTCCACACCGTGGGCGTCGGCGCGAGCCTGCGGAACAACATCTCCTACCGCGACCTCCAGGTCACGGGCGTCGACTGCCCCGATCGCCTGATGCTCAACAACAAGGCGAGGATCACCGGGCTGGTGGACGGCATCGGGATGGGCGGCCGCGTGGTCAAGGTGGTGCTGGAAGACGAAGGCAAGCCGATCCAGGAGACGGACCTGACGCTCGACGACGTCGAGGGCCCGCAGAAGGTCGAGTTCGAGTTCCGCCCGACCGTCAAGGGGCGGCATACCTACACGGTCCGCGTTCCCGCGATCCCGGAGGAGAAGATCACCGAGAACAACCACCGCTCGGCGGTGGCGATGGTCGTCGAGCCGGGGATCCGCGTGCTCTACGTCGAGGGGACGCTCCGCGGCGAATACGGGGCGATCGTCGACCGCTTCCTCGCCAAGGACCCGGACCTCGAGTTCTGCTCCCTCATCCAGACCCGCCCCAACGTCTTCCTCACGCGGACCAACATGGAAGGGCTGCAACTGAAGTCGATCCCTTCGGACGCGGAGACCTTGGCCAAGTTCGACGTCTTCATCCTCGGCGACCTCGACAGCTCCTATTTCAAGCCCCCGCAGCAGCAACTCTTGGTGGAGCGGGTCCGGGCGGGGGGCGGCCTGGTGATGCTCGGCGGCTATCACGCCCTGGGGCCCGGCGGCTACGCGGGAACGCCGCTGGGCGAGATCCTCCCGGCGCTGCTGGGCAGTCGCGAGATCGGCCAGGTCGACGAGCCTTTCCTCCCGCTGCTGACGCCGGACGGCGTCCGCCATCCGATCTTCGCCAACATCGCCGGCTTCTTCCCCACCCGGAGCGGCGCCGCCAAAGACTCCGGCCTGCCGGACCTGGACGGATGCACCAGGGTAGAATCCCCAAGGCCCGGCGCCACCGTCCTGGCGATCCATCCCACCGACGTCAAGCAGATGCCGGTCCTGGCGGTCCAGCCGGTCGACAAGGGCCGCACGGCCGTCTTCTGCGGCGACACGACGCGGAAGTGGCAGCAGGGCCCCCGCGCGCTGGACCAGGAATCCCCTTTCCTGCAATTCTGGGGCCAGATGGTCCGCTGGCTCGCCGGGCGGTCCACCGCGGTGGAGGCCAAGGCCAGCATTGCCGGCAGCACCGACAAGGGCTTCTACGAGCCCGAAGAGCCGGTCCGCATCGCGGCCGTCGTCCGCGACGACAAGGGCGAAGGGACCGCCGCGGCCAAGGTGACCGCCAACGTGAAAGGGCCCGGACCCGCCGAACAGCTCGCGATGACCGTCGTCCCCGGCCCCAGCGGACACTACGGCGCGGCGCTGCTGCCGAAGGTGGCCGGGCGGTACGAGATCGTGGTCGAGGCCCGGGTCGGAGAGCTGACGCTGGCGACCGAAAAGCTGGTCGTCGAAGTGGGCCGGGTCAATCTCGAGTTCGAGAAGCTCGACATGGACGAGAAGATGCTCGCCCAGATCGCCGCCGCGGCCAAGGGACGCTACTATCACCTGAGCACCGCCTCGGCCTTGATCGACCAGCTCGACCGCACGGTCGAGCAGAACAAGAAGCTCGTGGAGCAACCCCTCTTCTGGCCGCGGTGGTACTGGGCCTTGTTTGTCGGCGTGCTCTCCGTGGAGTGGGCGCTCCGGAGGAGGTTTCAACTGCGATGAGCCCGCAGACCGGATACCGTTTCCTCGAGCCTTCGGCCCTGGCCCGGGTCAAAAACCTCGCCCTGGTCGCCCGGGGCGTCGTCGAAGGCTTCATCAGCGGCCTTCACGCCAGCCCGTACAAGGGCTTCAGCGTCGAGTTCGCCGAGCACCGCGAGTACGCCGCCGGCGACGACCCCCGCCACCTCGACTACAAGATGCTCGCCCGCACCGACCGGCTCTACGTCAAGCAGTACGAGGAAGAGACGAACATGCGGGTCCAGATCCTCCTGGACACCAGCGGCTCGATGGGCTACCGCCACGACGCCGGGATCACGAAGCTGGAGTATGCCTCGTACCTGACGGCGATCCTGGCCTACCTGATGACGCGGCAGCAGGACTCCGTGGCCCTGACCAGCTTCGACACCGAAGTGCGGCTGGACATGCCCGCCCGCAGCTCCCCCCGGCACTTCAACGAGATGATGCGGCAGTTGGAGGCGGTCAAGCCGGGCCGGGAGACCGACGTCGCCGAGACGCTCCACCGCCTGGCCAACCGCTTCAAGCGCCGCTGCCTGATCGTCCTGGTGAGCGACCTCTACGACGAGCCGGAGGCGGTGCTGCGGGCGCTGTGCCACTTCCGCCACCGGCGGCACGAGGTGATCGTCTTCCACGTGCTGGACAAGGCGGAGATCGAGTTCCCCTTCCGCGACACGGTGGCCTTCCATGACCTCGAGACCGACGAGCGGATCCAGGTCGAGCCGGCCTACATCCGCGACGTTTACCTGGCGGAGGTCGAGGGGTTCATCGAGACCTACCGCCGCGGCTGCGCGGAGGCAACGATCGACTACGTGATGACCGACACCGCCACGCCCTACGATTTCATGCTCTCCCGCTACATCGCCAAGCGCGCCCAGTCATGACGTTACCATCCTGATTGCCCATGGTGGGAGGTGGGATAATGGCTGCCCGAAAGCACCAGAATCTGGTTATGGTCGAACAGATCGAGCCACGAATCTTGCTCATTCGGGGCGAGCGGGTCATTCTGGATGCCGACCTTGCGATGCTTTACGGAGTAACGACGAAGCGTTTGAACGAGCAAATCAAGCGCAACCGGGGGCGGTTTCCCGAGGATTTCGTGTTCCAAGTCACCATGGGAGAGGCCCAAGCCATGCGGTCGCAATTTGCGACCGCATCCGCTTCGAATCCCGCGATGCGGTCGCAGTCTGCGGCCGCATCAAAACGCAACGTGCGTTACCTGCCCAACGCCTTCACCGAGCACGGGGCCATCATGGCCGCTAGCGTCTTGAACACGCCCCGGGCCATCGAAGTGAGCGTCTATGTGGTGAGGGCTTTCGTTCGCCTCCGCCAGGTGCTGGCTGGCCACAAGCAGCTTGCTCAGAAGCTGGAGGAACTTGAGCACAAGGTCGCGTCCCACAACGAGGCAATCCGCGCGTTGGTGGCCACCATCCGGCAGTTGGCCGAGCCCCCGCTAACCCCCAGGCGACGGCAAATCGGTTTCCACGGGGGATGTGCGGGCGAGTAAGCGTGGGGAAGCAGGAAAAAGGGCGTCCCAGACCTTCGGAACGAGACGCAACGAGGTGAAGAGCGCTATGACCTTCCTCGCCCCGCTGTTCCTCCTGGCAACGCTGGCCGCCGCGATCCCGGTGGTCCTGCACCTGTTCAACCGCCAGAAGGCCAAGGAGCTGCCCTTCAGCACGCTTCGCTTCCTGCGCACGAGCGTGCAGAAGACGCGGCGGCGCCGGCGGGTCCAGGACGCGCTGTTGATGGCGATCCGCGCCGCCGTGCTGCTGTTGATTGCGATGGGGCTGGCCAGGCCCACGGTCACGAGCCTCAGCGCGCTCGTGGGCGGCGGGGCGAACTCGGCCATCGCCGTCATTCTCGACAACTCGGCGAGCATGGGCACGATCGACTCCGGCCGCGTCCGCTTTGAAACCGCCCTGGGAGCCGTCGACCAGGTCATCGAGCACTCCCGCCCCGGCGACCAGGTGGCCCTGCTGCTCACCTGCGGCCCGCCCTTTCCCGAGCAAGGCAGGCTCGACCACAGCCGCCAGGGCGTGCTCCAGATGATCCGCCTCTCCGCGCAGCAGGGCCCCAGCTACGAGCGGGCCGACCTCGGCATCCGCCTCGAGCAGGCCCGCAAGGCCCTGGCCGACTCCGACGCCCCCAACCGGCAGATCTTCGTGATTACCGACATGCAGAAGCTTTCGTGGGATGGGCTGAAGAAGGAGGTTCCCGGCGGCGCCGAAGCCCCCGAGCCGTCGAGCGAGGAGCACCAGCAGGCCCGCAAGATCCCCATCGTCATCGTGGACTGCGACCGGGAGCCGAAGCCGAACGCCGCGGTGCAGGGCGTGGCCATCGAGGCGGCCGTGCCCGTGGCCGGACTCCCAATCAAGGCCACGGCCGAGGTCTTCAACGCCGCCGCGATCTCCCAGCAGCGGCTCGTGGAGCTGTACGTCGACGACGCCAAGGAGGCCACCAGCCCGGTGCTCAACATCCCGCCGGAGAGCCGGGCCACGCACGTCTTCCAGTTCACTTTCAAGCGCGGCGGCCTGCACCGCGGCGAGGTCCGCCTGGTCGGCGACGACGGCTCGAAGCTGGACGACCGCCGCTTCTTCACCATGGAAGTTGACCAGGGCATTCCCGTCGGGATCGTCACCCCGCAGCGCCACGAAATCCCTTACCTCGACGACTCCTTCTATGTCCAGCAGGCGCTGGCGCCGACCAAGGGGGGCGGCTGGGCCATCCGCACCACCGTGCTCGTGGCCAAGGACCTCCTTTCCGAGCCGCTGGGCAACTACGCGGTCCTCTACTGCGTGAACCTGCCGGCCCCCGACGCCGACGTGGCCGAGCGGCTCCGCAGGTACGTCGAAGGGGGCGGCCACCTGGTGTGGATCTGCGGCGACAACGTGGAGCCGGCCGCCTACAACCAGGCCAACCAGCAGGCCCAAGGGCAGCTCCTCCCCGCCCCGCTCCTGGAGGTCCGCTCGGCCAGCGCAGTCCAGGGCCGCGATAGCTGGCACGTCGGCTTCCTCGACAAGAAGCATCGCGCCCTGGAGAACCTGGTCGAGCCGCCGTCGCTCTACCAGTCGATCCTCGTGTACCGGCACGTGCGGATGGATGCCGGCGGCGCTACCGGCGCCTGGATCCTGGCCCGGCTCGACGACGGCGAGCCGATCCTCGTGCAGAAGAAGCTCGCCCGGGGGTCGATCACGATGCTCGGCACCGGCGCGCACGTGGGCTGGACGAACCTGCCGCTGCGGCCGATCTTCCTGCCGCTCGTGGCCCGGCTCACGTTCGACTTGACCGGCGCCGAACAGGCCTCCCACACGGCCCTGGCCGGGGCTCCTTTGGTGCTCGAACTGGAGGACGAGGTCCAGCCGGTCATGGTGGAAGTGATCCCGCCGTCGGGCACCCAAAGCCGGCTGCCGACCAAGGCCGAGCCGGGCATCCGCGGCCAGGTCTTCCGCTACCACGACACCTACGACGTCGGCTTCTACACGCTCCGGCCGCTGGAGGGAACGCGAACCAAGCCGGTCGCCTTCTCGGTGAACCCCGACCCCGACGAGGCCGTGGCCACGAAAATCGACCGCGAAGAGCTCAAGGAGCGTCTCGGGCCCGTCGACGTGCTGTTCGCCGAGAATCCGGAGAACCTTGCCGACGTGTTCAAGGCGCTGCGGGAGGGGAAGAGCCTCTGGGGGCCGTTCTTGGCCGCGGTGCTGGCGGGGCTGGTCTTCGAGTGTTTCCTCTCCAATCGGCTCAGCCCCAAACAACTGGAGGAGCAGCTCTCCAAGGCCCCCCCGGGGATGCGGCGCCTGGCGAGGAAAGGCCACACCGCGGCATGACCTCCGGCGGGCGCCGGGCGTTGCTAGCGGCCGTGCAAAGAAACTCCCCTCTCCCGTTCGCGGGAGAGGGGCAGGGGGTGAGGGCACGCGGCAGTCAGAATACGAGCTTATTGTTGGACGCCCGCTTAGTTCGCGTGTTCGACCAGCGTTTCCGCCTCGATCTGCACTTGGGCCACGGTGCAGCCGACCTTCTGGACGTCGGCGACGGCCGATCGAATCGCCTCTTCCAGGCACGCTGCTTCACGATGGAAGTCGATCGAGACCACGCCTTGGCAGGAACCGGGCGAGCCGTCGTCGCAGCCAGCTTCGAACAGGGCCTCCGCCAAGTCCTCCGTCAGCTCCGTTCCTGGGGACAAGGTCAAGGTGAACTCGTAGAGTTTCATGGCCTACTCCGGTGTTCTGTGCGGGCAACGATCTACCGCCCGGCGAATGTCACGGCCGTGCGCCTCCGGGCTCCGCGGCGTGCTGTAGACGCCTCGCCGGCAACCGTCGCGGTCGTGCTGAGGACAGTACAGGATGCCCCACACGTGGGCGCGCGGGCCCGCCTTGCGCAGCGTCCATCCGGCAGACAAAGCATAGTCCACGGCCTCGCGGATCGGTTTGCTGGGATGGTCGTTCATCGAGGGCCCATGCCTTCTGCCTTTTCATTATATATGGGGTCCGTTCTGAAGGGCAGTGCAATCCGGCGCGGGGTTGGCACTGCTTGACTGACGCCACGAAGTGGCCCACGAGCATGCCCTGGCTCTTGCCACGCCGCAGCAAGTGTGGCATCCTCATTGTAGACACGCGCGCGGAGGTGCGGACATGAGGACCCGGGTTCAGAAGTGGGGAAACAACTTGGCGGTGCGGATTCCGAAAGCGTTCGCTGCCGAAATGGGGCTTCAAGAAAACTCGACCGTTGAACTGAAGCTCTCGGAAGGGAAGCTTCTGGTTGAGCCGGCGCTGCCAGCCCAGCCGTCTCTGGATAGCCTGCTGCGAAGGATCACCAAGAAGAACCTCCACCGGGAGGTGAAAGCCGGCCCCGCCGTAGGAAACGAGGCCTGGTAGAAAGCCCTGCCTTCCTGACCCATGTCCCGCGTCCTGATCGTCAACATGCCCTTTGCCAACCTCCGCTGGCCGAACCTCGGGCCGAGCCTGCTCAAGGCGGCCCTGGCGCAGCGGGGGATCGGCTGCGACGTCGCCTACCTGAGCTTCGACTTCGCCGAGCGGATCGGGCTGGACGACTACCAGTGGATCGCCGACTCGTTCGCCTTCGTCCTCGGCGGCGAGCGGCTGTTTGCCAAGGAGTACTTCGCCGGCCGCCTGCCCGACGATGACAGCTACTTCCGCGACGTGCTCTTGGCCACCGATCCCGGCTTGAGCGGCAAGGACCGTGCCGACTATGAGCGGGCCGGCGAGCACGTCGTGCCGCTGCTGGACCACGCGATCGAGTCGATCGACTGGTCGCGGTACGCGGTGGTCGGGTTTTCCGCCTCCTTCCAGCAGACGATGGCCTCGATCTGCCTGGCGCGGCGGGCCAAGCGGGTCCGGCCGGACGTGCCAGTCGTCTTCGGCGGAGCGGCTTGCGAAGGGGAAATGGGGATCGAGCTTTTGCGGCAGTTTTCCGAGATCGACTACGTCTTCCTGGGCGAGGCCGACCTGACCTTCCCGCCCGTGGTCGAGCAGATCCTCGCCGGCGGGCCCGTCCGGCTGCCGCCGGGGGTGATCAGTCGGGTGGGTGCCACGGGCAGCTCGCCTGCCCGTGCTTTTCGGGCACTGGCGGACAAGCCGCCAGTGGCACCCGGCGTCGCCGGCCGCGACCACGACCCGGCCGCGTCTCGCCCGACGTGCTCCGAGATTCTCTCGGCCGATCCCGCGCTTTCGGCGGCCGGGGACGCCGCCGCGCCGATGGTCCGCCGGATGGACGACCTGCCCTATCCCGACTTCGACGACTACTTCGCCCGGCTCCGCGCGAGCCCGCTGGCCGAGCGGATCGAGCCGCTGGTGTTCTTCGAGACCTCGCGCG
>Ga0153916_10000752_pt1 | contig 22349 bp, 21 predicted proteins | sample Opewatmetagenome_FD_109642 | JGI IMG/M metagenome (GOLD analysis project Ga0153916, IMG submission 109642) | Freshwater wetland microbial communities from Ohio, USA - Open water 3 Core 3 Depth 4 metaG | ecosystem: Environmental > Aquatic > Freshwater > Wetlands | place: USA: Ohio, Lake Erie...
TGAGGCTAGAATATCTTTGGCTCGTCCCATTCTCCGAAGACATCCCGCCAGATGTCACAAATCTCACCAACTGTGGCGTAGGCCTTGACGGCGTTCACAACGTGAGGCATGACATTCTCAGTTGCGTCAGAGGCTTTTCTGAGACCGTCCAACGCTTCCCTGACTTTGGCCTTGTCACGCTCCCTTCGGATGCGATTAGTCCGCTCGATTTGTCTCCTTTCCACCTCGGGATCTATCTTGAGCACAGGTATGGTGATTTTCTCATCTTCAAGGACATAATCGTTAACGCCTACGATGGTTCGTTTGTTTGTATCGATTTCGCGCTGATACCGGTACGCTGCGTCAGCTATCTCTCGCTGGAAGAAACCGCGCTCGATTGCCCGAATCACTCCGCCCATAGCTTCCACTTGATCGAAGTACTTGTATGCTTCCTCTTCCATCTCACTTGTCAGTGCTTCGACAAAGTACGACCCTCCTAGTGGATCAATAGTATTAGCCGCTCCGCTTTCCTGAGCTAGGACTTGCTGAGTGCGGAGAGCCACCCTTACGGCTTCTTCGGTGGGCAGACAAAGGGCCTCATCCATGCTGTTAGTATGAAGGGATTGCGTTCCTCCCAAGACTGCGGCCAAGGCCTGATAGGCAGTCCTGACAACATTGACCGTGGGTTGCTGAGCAGTGAGAGAACAGCCTGCAGTCTGAGTATGGAAGCGCATCCACAAAGACCTCTGGTCTTTCGCCTTGAATCGATCCTTCATTTCCCGAGCCCATATCCTGCGGGCTGCTCTGTACTTCGCGACCTCCTCGAAGATGTCATTGTGAGCGTTGAAAAAGAAAGAGAGTCTGGGTGCAAACGTATCAACATCCAACCCGGCTTCGATCCCCGCCTGCACATAGGCCATCCCATTGATGAGCGTAAAAGCCAATTCCTGTGCGGCTGTGGAACCTGCTTCTCGGATATGGTAGCCGCTAATGGATATCGTGTTCCATCGCGGGATGTTCTTTGCGGCATAGCCCATGATATCAGTGATAATCCTAAGCGAAGGTTTCGGAGGATAGATCCAAGATTTCTGTGCCATGTACTCTTTCAGAATGTCATTCTGGATTGTTCCACCGATTTCCTTCGATGAAACTCCATGTTTCTGAGCATTGACCATGTACATTGCCAGAAGTACGGATGCCGGCGCGTTGATTGTCATGGATGTGGTGACCTCAGCAAGCGGGATGCCATCAAAAAGGATCTCCATGTCCTTGAGCGTGTCAACGGCCACACCGAGCTTCCCAACTTCGCCAAGCGCCATTGGGTGGTCTGAGTCTCGCCCAAATAGTGTGGGTAAGTGGAAAGCAACACTCAGACCAGTCTGTCCGTTGGCTAGCAGGAACTTGAAACGTGCATTGGACTCCTCAGCGCTACCCATGCCAGCGAACTGCCGCATGGTCCAGAAACGTCCCCGATACATTGTGGGCTGGACACCACGAGTATATGGATACTCACTTGGAAAGCCCAAGTCTTTCATGTAGTCGAAGTTCGGTATGTCCAGAGGCGTGTAGATTCTTCGGACCACTCGGCCGGATGTTGTAGTGAACGAATCCCTCATCTCAGGATTCTTCTTCACGTGGTCTGCGACCGTTGTGGCCTCCCACTGTTCTTTGGCGGCTTTGATGTCACCTGAACCTGTGGGACGTGTCTTTGTCGCGCGTTTGGGCTTGGCTTTCTCAACAACCATTCAGAACCACTCCTCGCGAGGCAGATAGATGAAGCTCCTTAGGCTGTCGATATTAACTGTTCGTTTCTGCGCTACCGGGAACATCGGCCTGAGAGCCTAGAATTCGAAACCTCTTCTCGCGAGAAGCTTCTCGGTGGAGTAGTAGTGCTTGATTTCCTTCATCTCTGTGACTAGGTCTGCAGCCTCGATAATCTCTGGACGGGCATATCGTCCCGTCATTATGACCTCGACATCATCGGGTTTCATTCTGATGAGATCCAGCTGATCCTCAAGACTAATCAGTCTCCACTCTACTGCAACGTTTATCTCATCAAGAATTAAGACATCGCACTTATGACCCTGGAGAGCTTCCTGAGCCAATCTAAGACCCTCCTGAGCCATCTTAATATCGATTGGGTCAGGATTCTCTTTGTCAACGAAACTTGACCTTCCGACAGGGATGATGGTGAAGTTCGGAACCCTCTGAATGCTGCTGAACTCTCCGTAGTTCACTTCAGTGCCGGCGCCGCGTTCTGCAACCTTAGCCTTCATGAAGCATATCATCAGAACCCTGAGACCGTGCCCTGCAGCACGGAGACCAGCTCCGAGAGCGCAGGTGGTCTTCCCTTTTCCGTTGCCTGTGTATACCTGAACCTTGCCATCTACCTTTGGCCGTCTCAATGTCGACTCGCCGGTCCCTTCAGCTGCTTTACGACTTGCACAACACGTTGCCCAACCAGAGCACTGCCTGCTATCGCAAGCTGGTCTTCCTTGGATACCCTCCATTTGCCGTCATCGGTCTGCATTGCACCAGATCCGAATGTGCCGTCCTTCGTGGGCACGCCAATAGACCCCACAACAATCATACCATGTGCAAGTGCATACCTATTGAGCAGATCAACCACTGCCTCTTGTCCTCCGTAGCGGAGCCCGGCGTACGTAATGACAGCAAACACCTTGTCCTTCAGCTGGTTATCCTGCATCTTCAGTGGTCTTGTGCGATCCATGAAGTCCTTCAGAACTCCCGGGACGGACGTGAAATACGATGGAGCTGCGATAATGATGCCATCGGCCCGTCGTAGCTTCTCCTCAATCTTGGGCATGTCATCCTTTTCGCTCTCAGGACACGGTTTCTTCCTTACGCAGGCATCACACCCGGTGCATCTACGGATTTGAAGTCCAGACAAATCGAGCAGCTCCGTGGTTCCCTCGGTACTAGTCGCTGCTAGGAGACTGGCGGCAGCTTCGAGCGCCTTGGTCAACAGGAAACGGGTGCTTGATTTCTCTCCTCTGGGAGAACCGGATATACCTAGCACCAACATGAATAATCCCTCGTTTCAGACGAGAGCCCCACGATGGCTTGGAGTACTTCTGTATTTCGCCAAGCCGAGGACGCCACGAGGCTATGGGTCTTCAGGTCTTCCGCCGCCCGCGCATTTTCTTGGGTGCCCTTGGTTCTTCATGCACAAGTGCCTCCAGCGACTGAGCAACCTCGCTCACTGCCTTGATTGCGCTAAGCCTGCCTTCGTCTCTATAGGAGGCGGCCACTACTGTGTACGAGCGGACTCTAGTCAAGAAGACCTCGTGTCCCTCTATCGCAATCCCGGTGGGAACAACATCCACCCCCGGCTTGACTATGCCCCGAGAAATCTCCGACCTGATTACGGTCACATGGCTCTCAGGTACAGTGCCGTGAATCAAGTTACCCGCCGCGTCAAACACTCCAACGTAGGCCACAGTCTGCGCTTCAAGATTCGCATCAACTAGTGATCCGATAGCCTCCGCGAGCTCTTCAGACGGACTCCCGATTTCCATACTCACGTAGCTGCCAACGAGACTCTCCATATCAGCAATCTGGCTCATATCACCCGACCAAGAAGCCATTATTCCACTATATGCTGTGGATATTGCCCTTCCAAGTGACATCATGCGTTTCTTGAGATGAGGATTCTCCTCGTCGGACGTAGTCAAGACGACAACTGCAAAGGAGTTGAAGAACATGTATGCCCAGCGGTTGTCTTCTTGATTCTGAGTGTATAACTCTCCGAGCGCGGTACTGCTGTTGGAGCTAAACAGCATAACGCAGGCAAGGGCATGAGGTGGAATGGTGCGATTTGATGAAGCGGCATCTTCATCGTATATCTTGGCGTACAACAGATCTCCATCGTTCCTTACTATGAATACCCTCCGAATCATGTCTGCACGTCAGCTCCTGAGAGCGGCACGTTCCCGGACCCTCAACATAAGCATTCTTGGTTCGTCTGCTTCAATTACGACACTGCCTTTTTATCAGACGGCTAACTGAACAGAGTTGAGTGCAACGGTATGTCCACGAAGAAAAGCGACCTGATGAAGCGGACCCGATACGACATCTTCGCAGAGATAATCAGAGTAATATATGTATACGGCTATTGTCCGCTAACGCGTGCCGCTAGATCGACGAACATGCCTGTGGATCGTGCGAAGGAGGCAATAGACTACCTCTGCAAAAGGGGTCTTCTTGAGACAGAGGACGATGAAGGAAAGCGAGTCTACAAGGTCACCGTCAGGGGAAACCAATACCTAGAGCTATACAAGCGGATGGCAGGACTAGTTGGAATACCGGTTCCGGAGCCAATAATGGGAATGTAGCACAGTAACATTTTGTGACCCTTTGGCGTGGCTCCACTTTATAATAGAACGAAACGCAGCAAGACATGAAATTGTGAGGTGAAGAACGAATGGCAGAGACTCTGACATTCAAGAACCGCGATAACGTTGAACTCGGCACAGTACACGGCGACATTGAAATCCGTGATTGCAGGTCCATAACTCCTCAGCAGGGTACCGAGATTGTAGTTCAAGGAATAGTCAGGATCAAAGGTGACTGTCTAGTCCAGGGCTCACTCAGAGCTCGTGCCTTAGAAGCAAAGAGCTGTGAACCTCTCGAGATTGGGGGCGATCTCACAGTTGAGACATTCCTCACAGTCGAGAGAGGAGGAATTGATGTCAAGGGAACAGCTAGGGCTAGGCAAGTGAATGTCGATGGCGAAATGAGAGTAGATGGCGACTTTGAGTGTTCTGCTGCCAAGACCGGTGGCTCGATTCGGGTGGGTGGCAGTGCGAAAGCCGTGAGATTGTCGGCTGGCGGAACAATCGTCATAGGAAAGGACGCTGAGGTGGAACGACTCCAAGCGGGCGGATCCATAAGCGTGCACGGAAGAATCGAGGCTCAGGAATTCGAAGTCGGCGGTAGCGGCAAGTGTAATTACGGCCGGATAGGGAAGGTAAGCATTGGGGGCTCCTTCAAAGCTGAGGGTGCGGTGGAGATAGAGAGTATTGAGGTTGGCGGGACCGCTGTCGTGGGCCCGGGCTCAAAGGTAGCCTCAATTGATGTCGGTGGTTCGTTCAAGTCAACGGGAGACCTGGATTTCGGTGATATCGATGTCGGAGGAGCTGTGAAGATCGAAGGGTCAGGAAAAGGAACCTCAATCGATGTAGGCGGCTCTCTACAAGTCGGAAAGTCGTTGAGTCTGGAAGACATACTTGATGTTGGTGGTGCGGTCACCGTTGGAGAGAACCTTGAAAGCTCAAGAATCGATATCGGAGGCAGTCTCAGCGTGTACAATCGAATCAATGCTGACAGGGTCGAGGTTGGTGGAAGAATCACGATGAAGTATGCAAAGGTCACGGGCAGCTTCCGGATTGGCAAGAGGGGGGAAGTTCAGGGCTTCGTCGAGGCCAAGAGCATTCTCGTCGGGGAACGTGCACGAGCCGATAGTCTCTACGGCGACGAGATTCGGGTTGAGGAACGAGGAAGAGTGAAGGACATATACGGTCGGAGTATCTACCTAGAAAGAGAAGCCACCGTCGAGGGAGAGGTTCTCTACACAGAAAGATATCAAGCTGAGGACCACGTCGTCCTGAGAACTGAGCCGAGAAAAGTAGATGCTCTTCCGTCGGTTGACCAACTCCTGCATACCGAGTAGGCGCCCCCGTTTCGGGACAGACCTATCTACAACTGTGATGAGGGATTCACGAGGCTTCAATGAGATCTCAGCAGCAGAATACGCCGATCACACTCTGGAGTATATGGGCGGCCATCAAAACCGCCTAGCTGATCTTCGATGGCAAGGCCAGCCATTCTGATGAGAAGGTCAGCCTCTCTGTTGAATATGACCGCTGCTCCTGATGTGACCTCTATCTCTCGCTTGTCTTCGCTGTAACCCTCGGATGCATGAATGACCGTGTATTTCAGATCCACTCTCATGATCTGACGAACCATGTCAGTATGAATTACCCCAGACCGAATCACAGTCCTGCCATCCGGAAGAGTGGCTTTGGGTTCTTCGAACTTCAGATCTTCGGGCAACAAGGCACCGACATGCAAATCAAGGATGAACAAGCCATCCGAAGCCAGATGTTTTCTGACGCATTTGAGCGTTGATAGCTGTTTGTCAGTGCTCATCGCATGTGCGAAGGATCCTGGAATGATTATGAGGCGGTACTTGCGACCGATGCTGAAATCTGACATATCGGCTTCAACTATATTCACGCGGTCGGCAGCGTCCTTCGGAAGGCGCGGCAGTCTTCTTCTCATCTCTGTGAGCATCGATGGCGACTTCTCAAGGGCAGTTACCCTAAACCCTTCCTGAGCCAATGGAAATGCGACTCTCCCAGATCCTGCAGCAATATCAAGCACCGGTGAGCCTTGTTTCTTTGCGTACCGAACGTAGAACGGTATGTCTGTGTTGTTGGCAAAAAGGTCAAAGAACTCCGCAATACCCTCGTAACCGGGAACAAGTTCCTGCTCATCTCGCAGCTCTCTGCTCAAATGGGAACACCCAACGACTCGCAATGACTCGGACGGGAAATACCTGTCGAAAGCATGGGGATAGTTTCGTTGCGATGATTCTGGTTGCCCTTATATTATGAAGAGAGGACTAATCTTCGACACGGGTTTGGATCACTTGTGTCAAGCCTCGAAATCCGACATCTGCTCCGCCGGTGGAAACCTCCCTCCTCCACCGGCAACTCATTCTCGTCTGCCTCTTCCCGTGGGTCGCTTCTGGGCACCGGTTCAGACTGTCTCGACCTCGAAGAGACTAAGGAAGCCGGGCGGCTCTTCGCCTTGGTCTATCGCCTGAACTTTGAACCTCTCTCCACACTCGAGCCTGATCTCGGTTGCTGCAAGTGCGCCAGCGAGTTGCTTCCTCATCCCGGATTGACTGCCCTTCCACAAGTAGACACTGTGAGTTGAGTTGTCCACAACGCAAAAGACCTTTGTAGACTGGAGGCTCTCTTTCTTTACCTCTACGGCAGGATGTGTTCCGTCTTCAAGAAGCTCGAAACCTCTGGCCATAAGACAGCTATGCCTCCGTCCCTTCTTAAGCTGGTGCTGTATGCACGGACAGCTACACTCTTTCCAGCTGTGCCCTAACCGTACCGCCACAATAGTTGCATTTAGCTTCAAGGGGACCGACCCAGTCTATGCCCTCAGAAGCAATCGCAGCGCCGCATTTCGAGCATCGCTCGGGTAGTCGGACTGTCCTTATTTCTGTCCCGTCGGGCCGAGTAGCACCCCGATATTGCTCTGGAATCGCAAGCCGCGGCACATCGACGACAATACCTCTGGCCGCCTGAGATCCCGCTTTGCATATAGTCACGAAGATTATGACGAAAATGACCACCATAAAAATCGGCACGATTATGAAAAAGGTGTTAAACAATCCGAATAAGCCAAATGGGTCAAAGATAGTGAACTGCATAACCAATCCTCTTGTTCTAGCTTGGCTTGCTTACAAGAAAGTAAGGTCGGACCTTTATTACCTTTATCGATGCAGAGCAATCGCTGACAGTCATACTACTCATTACTGTCGCTAGCCGGCCCACGACCAGATGGCAATTGCAGGGCAGAATGCTATTGTTCCGGGACCTCGAAGTTCGGAACGTATAAGTATTCCTTCTCGCGTCAACCAAAGACACTAACCTCCTTGGAGGAAACAAGTTAGATGCAGATACCAGCATTCCTTCTCAGGAAGCTATACATCAAAGGGAGCCTCAAGAACGTCGGTGATGGTTTCGATTTCAAGATTAAGAACACCCTCTCACCAGGTACGGCCATCGGTATGTCGCCCATCAGGGTAGATAATGTAGAGTACTCACTGGCTGACACGTTGATAGCCTCAGAAGCCATGAAGATCAAGGCTTCTGATATTACTGAGAGCAAGGGCTTTCCAATCAAGGTCGGCGTAGAGATTACAATCCACTGTAAGGGTAACCCTCTAGCTAAAGCCGAACACAAGATTGACATCGCCATCAAGACGAAAGAGGCTGGAAACCTCGCATTTGACGTCAAGGACACACCAATCTAGTTTAACGTGGTGACAGGAGGTCTGCACGACCTTCTGCACACATCTTTGAGATTCTTGCGACGGACTCAAGACATACAGACGGTATGCCAGGAGCATTCGCTTTGGTTTTCCAATGCCATCAACGGCACAACACTGGACAGTAGGACAGCTACCCTGTTCTGCGTGAACGCAACAAGACCAAGACGACTATGATTATGACTATGCCCGCGGCACCCGCAAGCAGTATCAGCTCCACCTGTATGCCCGGGACTTGACTCGTTGTGGTCGTGGTCGTCGTAGTTGTCGTGATGCTGCCCGAAGTCGTGAACACGAACCGCGCATGACTCCAGACGCTGTCGCCATTCTCCGCATAGACATCGAGTATGTGTGGTCCGGGAGCGGCCGGCAACCCTGTCAGGACGGTTGCATTAGGCGCGCCATCCCATGAGTAGCCCTTCTGCGCCGGCACCTGACTGAAGTATATTGAGGGAATCGTCCCTGCCATCCTAGTCGAGGTGTTGCCGACAACCCTCAAGAATATCTCAATCGGTCCGACATAGGGCAACACGTAGTTATCTTTGACGCCCGCATCCAATCCGATTGCGGAGATATCGACCAAGTTCCTGCTGACTTCGGCTTTAGTATAATGGAGGAAATCGCCGCCCCAGAGCGTGTGGTAAAGTGGAGCTCCTGCACCACCAGTGATCAGGTGAACGAGCCCATTGACAGTCATCCGGTTCCAGAGGTGATCATGCCCTGCAGCGAAAACTGTAACGTTTGTCGACTCAAAGAGCTGCTGGAGCGCATCACGCTCTGTGATGTTTAAGTCCAGTGAACTGCCTATGTGGCTAAGAGGATACATCGGCGAATGGGCGAACATGAACTTCATGCGCCCTTGTGAAGCCTGCAACTCGTTCGTCAGCCAGGTGTATTGATCACCAGTAATGCGCAAAGGAGTGTTAGTAGCCTCTGAATCAAGGATCATCATATGGACTCCTGCGTAGTCGAAGGAGAAGTACGTCGAAGACTCATTATGCTGTTCGAAAGCGTCAAGGAAATATTGTAGTATCAGCGTCCCGGTCCACAGTCCGGTGTCATGGTTGCCAATTGCAGCATAGACCGGGGCGTAGTGAGCTGCTTGATCGATAATGGCTTTGAAGGCGGACCATTTGGCTATATTGTCGCCAGCATTTGTAGTAACGCTATAGACGTAGTCCCCTGTGAGCACTACAAGGTTCGGTTCCTCAGCAATGACCCTATCGGTTATATCCGAAAAAGCCTGAGGCTGGACAGGAGTGTCTGAGATAGGTCTGTTGTCACCCATGATAATCATCTTGAAGGCTTGACCGTCCGCCGGAGCCGTCCTGAAGTGGTACATCTCACCGGGCACTCCGTCTGACACGACCTTGTAGTAGTACTTAGTACCAAGTTGAAGTCCTGCTATTCTGACTCTGTGAACAGTATCTAGCGTCGAGCTGCTGACCGTTTCCAAAAGACTAGTATTCAATCCGTATTGGATACTCGCATTGGTGGAGACAGTCGTACGCCAAAACACACATGCTGAGTGATTAGTTACATTATACATCAGAGGACCACGAGCTATATCCATTTCCGCCAATGAAACAATGGCGCTACTATTCACGTAGACAGATGGATATGTAATCGAGGTCAGCCCCAAGGAAAGGGCCGGCAGAACCATCAGCAATATCAAAGTCAGAGAAAGACATTCATGTCTCGAGTGAGAGTACACGAGACTAGTTCATTAGCGCCGGGTACTTAAACACTCATGTGCAGAAGTCTGCAAAGACCTTGAAGCGACACACCGATACATTGTCCGAGGTACGTACGTACAGAAAGGGTGACGAGTCTGCGATAGCGCGACTCTTCAATCTCTGCTTTGGTCAGAGCGGATTGTACCTTCCTTTTTCTCCGGAACTCTGGAGATGGAGGTACTTGAGTTGTCCGGGTTTTGACCCTCACTCAGTGTTTCTCGTCCAAGAGTCGGGCAGAATCATATCCGCGCTCGTCATGACGTATGTCGAGATGCTCGTCAATGGATTGCCGAAGCTGGTTGCCATTATTGGCGATGTGTCAACTCATCCTGCTCACCGACACCAGGGGCACGCAACTAATCTGATGACTCAGGCAATCGAACTGGCAAAGAAGCGGGGCTGCTGGGCCATGCACCTCACTGCAAATCCACACGGGGGCGCAATCAGGATTTACCGCGCACTCGGCTTCAGAACGCTTGTCAAGCCCGTCACCATGGTTTCTCCGTTGCGCAAAGAAAACGGAACCACTGCTGTTGGCTTCTTGCCATCTATTCCCATCCTGTTCATCGACTCGATTCTCAGTATCAGGAGCATCAGGCATTTCACTGGCAGTACGAAGCTGAGAGTAATAGAAGGCGCTGACATTCGGCCCTCGCTTTTTGCTCAACATGAGACTCAGAAGCAGAGGAATGGTTGTCTGATGATGGGAGAGGAATACTGCAGATGGTTTTGCGGTCAAAGACCAGAGGGAAGTGTCGGCGTGTTTGAGGTTACAAGTCCCTCACAGACAGTCGGTATCGCAACGATATCATCGATCATGGCAATGATGTGGAGAAGGCCTGTACGCTTGGCCAACATATCGAACTTGGTTATTACAGAGGACGGACGAGACACTGAGACTATTGCGGAAATTCTGATGAAGCTGAGAAAGGCAGCAGCGGACCATTTCGATTGTGTTGCAGCAACCATTTACGTCGACCCGCGAGACACTGTCACGTTTCGCGCATGCCAGCGGGCCAGGTTCTTTCGTGCCGGAGAATCGGCGGCGATGATACACCCCCTGGGCGATATGGGAAAACTGCATGAACTGAGCAAAGGGTATTGGAGCCAACCACTGGAGGCAGTCAAACCTGTTCCATGAAGGCGCCGTTCCGATAAGAACCAGCACAACATGCGAGGATTGTCCCTCCCCACAACGGTTTTCTGCACGTGCTCGTGTTGAGAGATAGGTGTTTATCGTTGTACGTCAAGATTCGAAAGGACGGGGCCGTGGGCCTCGGACGTGGCTCCGAAGGCATTGCTGAGATTACTCTGGGATACGGCGAAGCACATATGGTAGCAGCGGCTCTCGAGAAGCTAGCACAGACCGCACGTAGCTACAAGCAGAGCTATGTAAAGACCACGGACGTGGGAAGCGGTAACAAGATTGACTTTGAAAGAACACCTGATGGTGCCTTAATAGTATCCGGGGATGGGCACTCATACAGCTGTACAGAGGAGGAAGTTAGAGAGGTTGCAGAGGTGCTCAGGCATCTCCCACCCGTACAGGCGCTTCCTTCATCGGATTATGCCCAAAAGGTTCAGCCGCAGGATGGATTCTGCGTAGCCGTCAAAAGTGGCGGCAAATCGCTGCGGCTCAAGCTACATGAATCTGCACTGCTCAAGACGGCGATAATCACGAGCATTGACAGTCGATTCTACCAAGAGAATATCGTGATTGGAAAACGCAGGATTGGCGTACAGAGAACCAGCGACCTGAAATGGGAATTGTCCGTCGATGATGATAAGATAAAGTTCACCGCGTATGAGATTGAGTCCCTGGTCAATGGACTTCACAATGGCACGCTCGACGTTCTCATGGACTTGGTCAAATCGATGGGCTCTGACAAGATTGCGGACATTAGAATCAAGAGCGTCATACAGAGGATAGAACAGGACGCAACGAAGATACTCGAGCAGGAGAAGAGGGCTCGAGGCATTGTCAGGTCACTAACGAGGTCAGCTGAGAAGATCCTGGGTCCCGGCTCGGATGCCGACGCACGAACCAAGGAGTTCATCGACATGTGCAAGTTCGTGTACTCGACTGTTGAACCGGCGTTCGATGAGCCTTTGTTTAACCTATTCACCGCGGTCTATGTGTCCGCGGGTGGGTCAGCTTAGAATGTACATCATGCAGGCCGCAACCACATGACGGCCTGCAGCTTTCTTCTTACTTCGGGAAGAATCCAGCAAGTCTCGACCCTGCATTTGGCTTTACACTAGGCTCAGGGAAGTGAAGCATTCATCCGGCTGGATTAGACTCTATGACGGCAGTGGACCACGGGTATCTCTCCAAGGTCGACTTCATTAGTCTTCGCACCTTGCGCTCTTCCGATGTGCCGCCGTAGGCGAGTAACAGCACTAGTCCGCCTCTTGTGCGTTTGAACTTCTGATACATTGTCTTCGTTGTATTGATAGTGTCACAAACAACCATCAATTCCGCTTGAGGAATGTCAAGATCACGTTCACCAACTGGCGACATCACGAGAACCTTCTTCTCAGGGTCTTCTCTGAACTCTCGGAGAACCTCGCCCTTGTCTCTGGTTCCGCCTGTCACAGTAAGAACGGAGAGGCCGGACTTCTCAAGAACGTCCCGGACCTGCTCTACCATCTCAAGGTAGGAGGAAAGTACGACGGTTTTGGAACGTCTTGCAGCGAGTTCGAGAACCCTTAGGGATTTAGCAGACACAGTTGGGAGAACCCTGCTGAGTTCGGTTGCGTCAAAGTAGTGCCTTACATAGTCTCCGCGGAAGGACTTCAAGAACTGTCTGGGCGGCATTGCATACACGTACTTGCGCAACAGCAGGAGAGACGAGTAACGTCCTTTGAGCTCATCGGCAATAGGCAATCTGTCAAGAAGAAGATGCACTCTTCTCGAGTCGCCTTCGACGAGTTGGATGTTGTCATTCTCCGAGAGATCCTTCATGATTTCAGCTCGAGTGCCTCGAATCAGTTCATCCAGCACGGTGGACAGTGACCTGATTTTCGCATCGTTCACCAGACTCACGCCTAGGAAGGTCTCTTCAAGAAACTCCTCCACATCCGTGCCATAGAGCTCCTCCATAGTGATTACTACAGCGCCGCGAATGTGCTCCTTTAGTGTGATGAGCTCATTTCTTATTTCCAGCTGATCTTCTGTGAAGACTGCATGATCGTCCCTTAGAGTACCGCTCATGCCTATGAGCCACTTGCCCTTAAATAGTGTTAACAAAGTCGACCAAGGATAGACCAGTGTCGACGCTGTCCCTGTTCTTCTGACGAGTGTGTCCACTTCGTTAACAAGCAGAATCTCGAATGAATCAAACAGACTGATATTGGAGCTTGCCAGAGAAACAAGGACCTGTGGAGTCGCGACAATCACGCGCTTCTCTCTAATCTCTCTTATTCTTCTGCCCGAAGGAACCCTTGAAGACAGCTCACCCAATTCCTCTTCAAGTCCGCCGTATTCCCCTTTCAGGTAGTCTACGGTCTCAGCCAATGATGATGAAGAATGGACCACGATCAGCGTCTTCGACTCAGGAAAGCGCTTGGCCACAATCTGGTGCGTTATGTACCTCTTTCCTAGACCGCAATCGAGTTCAAGAAGCACATTCGTGCCGCGCAGCTGAGAAATCCTGTCTAGAATATAGGTCTGGTAGCCCCTAGGCGAATACTTCGGCTTTGATGCGGACATATTGATTCCCTGGTTACGTGAGCAAGGTGACCTCAGCTCGCTTCATCAGACTTCCCGGCATTCGACTCTCTGTGAGAACCTTCATCTGCCGTGTTACGGACTGTCAATCGGCCCACCCGCAGCTCAGACGGGTCGGTTTCAGAAGACTCCGCCTTCCGGGAGGCCACCTTTCCATGAACCCATATTGAATTCGCGGGGATAACCCTGTCCTTCGGAACCATCGTGTTCGCTCCAATGATGACATTATCCCCTATCTCCACGCCGGGCATTAGGCATGTGTTGGCGCCCACAGTGACGTTATTGCCGATCCGTACAGTCTTGATGTACAGTTTGCCACCCTCATACACGTGCCCACTTACGATTGCATTGTAGCCGAACCAGCAATTGTCCCCGATAATGATTCTCTCTGGGTTGAACAGAAGTCCGTTGCCAATGATGCTGTTCTTTCCGATTTTCGCTCCAAACCAAGTGTGCCGCGGCTTGGTGTTCAGAAAGACGGAGAAGAACCATGCAAAGTACGGGGTGAGCACATAGTAGATCTCATAGTATTCATGTAGAAGCCATTGCCCGGTTTCCATCGGATAGTAGCCGTCTCTCAGGCGAGGGAACGCCCGCCTCGATAACCTGAACATAACGAGTAGGAATCCCAAGAAGATGGCGTAACAGAAGAGTGCGATTGGGACTATTAGTACCACGAACCAGAAATGGTCGAAGAAAAACGACGGAAGAACTGAACCAAGAAGTCCTTGAAAGAAATCCTTGAACAGGTTGAAGGGCAACCCAATCAGGACAAAGGCGCTGTCGACTTTCTGAAAGAAGAACAGGAATAATGTAATGGCAGGGATGGATGCCACAGTGACGCTGACCAACAGTGACAGCACCATGTAGACTGACCATGCAATCGATTTTGCCTTCATTGGCGACTGCGCCCCTGTCGGCTTTCTGGACCTTCTAGGATTGAATCTCCTTTTAACATATCCGAGCAGCCTTGCTACATTCCGGTCGCTTGGAAAAGCATATAGACCTGTCACAAGCGTCGGCTCAAGCATCCCTCTCCAATTCCTGGTGTCGAAGCATGAATTCTGACGTCGTCATTGCGGGCGCAGGGCCAGCAGGTCTGATTGCTGCAGAACAGGCATCACGTTACGGTTTGAAAGCGGTGCTTCTTGAGAAGCATGCAGCTGTCACTGATTCTCTCATGGGCGAGCTTGTCACTGACAAGGCCCTGAGGTTGTTGCGCATCAAGCCGGATTCAGAGTGTGTCACTAACAAATTCAACAGGATTGTGGGGGAGAGCCTAGACACAGGGGCCCACATCGCTGTGGATCGTGGACTACTTGGCAGCTCATATCTTCTCGACGAAGACAAAGTCCAACTTCTCCTGTCTAATCGTGCCACTTCGAACGGCGCACAATTCGTGTTCAAAGCAAGGGCAGATTCAGTAGTCAAGCAAGGCGATCAGGTTGTCGGAGTACGCTACAACCAAGACCAAACCGTCAGGGCTGGCCTTACTGTCGGGGCTGATGGATCTTTCAGCCGCATCTCTTCGACGGCTGGATTCACTCATCCAAAATGGTTGCTTTCATACGGCTATCGGTTCAAACTCGCAGACTGCAGGATAGACGATCCAAACACTGCATACTTCTATGTTGGCCGTGACGTCGGCCTTGGCTATCTGTGGCTCTATCCAAGGAGCAGAACAGAGACAAACTTGGGAATAGGACGTGTTCCATCTTCCAAGAACAACTGGAATGCTCTGCCACCCATGAAAGATGTTCTGCAGAAGTACATTAGAGAGCATCTGGGGCCCAACGCCCGAATCGTCAACGTAAATGGTGGAGTTGTTCCCTGTGCCGGACTGATCCCCAAGTTCACTGGCGCTGGCGTTGCGCTATGCGGCAATTCGGCGGGGCAGGTCTCTTCAATCGTGGGCGGCGGAGTGACAACGTGCCTCCACGCAGGCGCGCTACTTGCACGCCATGCGAAACGCATGACCGAGCAAAATGACTTCTCTGCTCGCAACACAGTCCTATACGAGAAAGAGTACAGAAAGACCAAGCTTGCTCACAGCATACAAAACACGGCGATGGGGATGTGGGCTGTTTCAAGGTATGCCATGTTGAATGATCCCATCGCGGCCGCTGAGAAGGTTCTTAGTCAGCTCGACGCGAAGACCCTGAACGAGGTAATTCAGGGACACGTGAGTCCCGGGACCGCAATGTCTCTTCTGACTGACTTTCTTCCACTGGTAGCTCGACTTGGCATGGGCTACGTCAGGAGCATTGCTGTTGTAGGGCCCTAGGCGTAACTCAGTCCGAGTGCGGCAAACTGCGGGTCTCCCGTCCCCTACCCGATGGTGGCCGATAACGGCCTAGTCCTTGAGAATCGAACTATTCGGTTGCCCTGCATGCTATCTAAGGACAATCCTGCTTAAGAGCACGAGTTTTGTCTACAACCTAGAAGCTACTAGTCGAAAGACTCATGATTCAGCATCTAATCTAATAGACAATCGCTTTAGGAAAACGTCATGCGGGAATCTCCGGCGCTTTCATCGCGCCAAAAACTTGAGAGATCATTGACACAACTTGGCTTCGGTCCCGATACTCGGCCCCTGAGCGTTCTGCGAGCGATGATGAGAATACAGTCAACACCGTCAAGATCTCTGGACGTTTCAGAGATACATGGTTCCCTTCTGCGGGCAGAACCGGGCACCGCACTCAGCAAGGGATGGGTCCGCAAAGTGCTGGATCAGTTGTCGAATATGCAGATGATTAGGGTCGAGAATGAGAGTGAATCACGCAAGAAGTATATTTCGGATATCAACACGATTGTCGCGGGATTGGAGCAGCTCAAGGGTCGAACCCTGTCAAGCTTGGAGAAGCGAAGGGCGGCACTACAAGCCCGGTCGAACGAGTTATCGGCTTTCAATTTCAGCGACGTTGCCAGGGTTCTTGAAGGAAAGACAGCGGGCCGGGCTCAACAACCAAACTCGGGACTTCTAAAGGGGCTCCAATCCTACGCCGATTTTGCAGACGCTGAGATATACGAGAAGGCGGTGCCGGGGGATGTCATAAGAATCGCCCAGCTACAACTCAGGCCGTTCAGAGGAGGAATCACAGAAGGGGTCAATCGAACCCTCAGAGCTGCCGAGAGTGGAGCAGAGGTGCGTTGTCTCGTTACTGTGGACGTTCTCAGTGCGGACGACTTTCTTGCCGAAGTTTTCCCCGAGAACGCGTTAGTCGAGTTTTTTGTCAAAGCATATGGTGCACGGCAGAAAGGGCTGAAACTGGACCTAAGGATAGATACAGGACATACCGGTCTCTACCACCTCACCAGCCTCAACAAAGACAACATGGTGATTCTGGTTTCAGAAGACCCGATGGCGGCCATGTGGGTCAGCAGGAGATTCAACCCGGACCTTATTGAGGCGGCGATTGCGTCATTCGAACAAATCTGGCAAGGACTAACGCCCCTCATACAGGACCCCAAGCATCCGGAACTCGGTGTGCCCACAACCAAACCCTCGTTCTTCCTTGAGGCATTGAAAGCGGCAGCCACAATAGTGGCAAGTGGAGGAACCTAACCTTTGGTCGACGACCTGCTGACCTCCACACTTGAGTCTCTTGCTATACGACTAGACACTATCCAAGCCGCATTGATTTCACAACTACTGAAGGCGATGTTGGAGAGTAAGAGGGACCATGAGAATCCTCTCACTCCCTCTGAAGCTTCCGGCCTTCTTGGTCGACTCGAACCGGGCGGCAAGCTCTCCAAGGCCACAGCCAAGAGGACTCTCAGGACTCTTGTCGGGATTGGACTGGTGCAGATGATTGCAGACGGCAATCGAAGGACCGGGTATTTCACTAATGCGTCGATTGTGGAAAACGGCCTGAGAAAGCTCAGAAAACGTGTGAAGAGTGAAATCGTACAGGAGATTGGATCAGTTGAAGCCCAAGAGAAGGCAATTGCCAACCTCGACTGTGCAACCCTTGCACAGGACCTTGTCGAAGAGTTGACGGGGCACAGACACAGGATAAGCTCTAGGCTCATCACTGGCGAGGACGACATCAAGAGAGCAATCGGTTACAATATGGGGGACATTGCTCGCAAGGGCGATATCATTCGAGTGACGATCGTATCCTTCAGTCCGTTTCTTGACGAACAAGAGAAGCTCATCGATGGAATCGCTCGCGCGGCACGCAATGGTGCAGAGGTGCGTTGCCTTCTATATGCCCGCCTCGAAAATGCTCCTTCTGGTGCTGCCGCCCAGATGGGGAAAGGAAAGCGGACCGATACTCACGAATCCAGTGAAGGACAAAAGCTGACTGTACAGATGAAACTCTGTGACAGACAAGACGCATACCACGCGGCTACATTCGGCGAGCAGTACATGGCCCTTGTCGTGTCAGAAGATCCGGTGACCGTCGCATGGATAACCCGAGAGTTCAACCCCGACATCATAGATACATCGAATTCGGTCTTTGATGCGATTTGGCAAGATGCCAGAAGCATAGTGGAAGCTGGTGCGAAACGGATCTCATCAACAGACCCTGCCGCAGGAAGACTGGAGAAGCACGAGAAGCCCTTGAGCCGAGCATATGTGGCAACAAACGATGGTGACGAAGTGCACACCAAGGACGAACAAATCGCTGCAGCTCTCGACCTAGTAGGTTTCAACTCAAACGAAGAGCGATTCTCCGTTCTCAGAATCGTCCTCCAGAAACAACACAGACTTGGCAATCCCACCGACTTTCGAAGCATCTATGAGCAAATCAAAGAAGAAAGCGGCAAGAAAGACATCCGCCGCTCCCAAGTCTATCGTGCCCTAGCTTCCCTAGAGAATGATGGATACATCCGCGGTGACAGGACTTCGCATCCGTTCCATTATGCTGCAACTCTAGAGACTCTGATTTCTGCATTGGGGAATGCTGAGATGAGCGCCTTCAGAAGGCTTGAACTTAGACGTGCAGAATTGGATTCAGAAATTGGAAGGTTGAGTGGTCTGAATCTCGCACGACTTGCAGCAGACACCATCGAAATGACAACAGGGATTCCTCCGAGGGCCTCAGCCAGCTTCGCTGAAGGGTATGATCAGATAGGGGATCTCGCTGATACCGAAGTCTACTCAGTTTCACGCAAGGGCGATACTGTCAGAGTCTCACTGGGATGGACACGTTCTATTCCGAACGTTGCGCGAGCGCGAATTGAGACCCTCATCCATGTCATCAGACGCGGAGCCAAGATGAAGGTGCTAGTAGCCAAACAATGGGAAGACGACGACTCCGCAATCGAACTGCTGACTAGTATCTATGAGTCACTTCTCCAAGAGAACCGCGATGTTTCTGTCAGAGTGCGTGGGACAAAGGAATCGACCTACCAATTTGTAGCACGTAACAATGAAGGAATCTTCCTGATCGTGTCTGAGGAACCCCCGGCGGCCACCTATATTCCGAGATCGGTGAATCAACGACTCGTAGATGATGCCATAGCCAGCTTCGATGCTGAATTTGAAACAGGTGCAAATCTGCATTCCAAATCTTCCGAGAGTGTGTGAAAATGAAGGATGCCTTGGAGGCTCTCGAATCAATCGGCGTTCGCATGAGTGCCACCAAGATGCGCGTACTGCAGAGTGTCCTTAGAATCGGAGTTGGTTCGGATCGTGCTACGTTTGATAGAATATGTGACGAAATCAGAGAAGCCAAAGGACGCAGACCAAGAAAAGCATGGGTATACAGGTGCCTTGACGAGCTAGAAGAAGACGGTTTCATTTTGGTTGACAAGCTGCAAAGGCCAAGAGTCTACTCGGCCACTCGAATGACTATCTTGGCCGGACTTGGACGCGCTCGCAGAAACCGCGTTGCCGCCCTCGAAGACGAAGTCAGTGAAGTCAGCCAAGAGATGAGGTTGCTTGAGAATACTCATTTCGGAGCCATGTCGGCCTACGTATACGAAGCCGCAACTGGCAGTGGGAGACAACGGACAACGGATATCGTCAGAGGAGTCGACAACGTTCGGAGACTCATCAGGACAGAATTCCTGGACAGCTCGTCGCTCGGAGACACGATGAGGCTGACGCATAGACTGGACAATCTCGTTGGCATCGACGACACGATGAGCCCAATTGACGTGGAAATCCTTTCTGTCATACTGAAGGGCGTCGATATGCGCGTGCTCCTCATACCTTCTGCAATGGCCCCTGATATGTCAAGCGTATCTCAGAATGTGGTGGGTCATGAGACTCAGATGATGGAGGCATTGAAGAGCAGACACCTGGTGTTCAAGTTGTACTCCAAAGACATACAGACATACCGACTGCTTGCCCTGAACAACGAGAAGCTGATGATGATACTAACGCATGCATATAGACCAGATACTGTCGTCCTGTTCAAGAGAGAAGAGCATCCGATTCTCGTCGACAACGCGATTGAGACCTTTGACCGATTGTGGGGCGAATCGTTGGATGCATTGCAGCTGCTTCGGACTGCAATACAAAGGCCGGTTCAATAGAAGGCTCATGGAACAGGAACTCTGAGTTCCTATGACGAACCGCTCTCTTCTTCTGAGATCCATTCTTTGCTTGTTGATAGTGTGGTGAATATGTCGTCACACGCGGCCTGAAAATCGTGGTACATTCCATATTCGCCTCCTGCCGCGTATGGGTGGCCGCCCCCTTTGAACAACCTAGCCGCAGCATTGCACTGAATCTTGTCCTGGCCACGTCTGAAACCAAGCAGGCCGTTTGGACTGAGCGTCACCAGCAAATCAGCTACCTTTAGTTGCTCATCGCCGACTTTGAGGTTACGCTCATCCGCAGCCCAAGTGCCCATATCTGTAGTGGTGACCCCATTCGGTATCTCAACAATCCTGACAAGACAACCATGAATCTCCAAGTCAGAACGACCAGCCAACGCCTTCCTCATCTTCTTGATCTTCTCTTTTCTGTAGGCATCAACTCGCTGATTGAGCAGGTTATCTCGGAATCTCCCCGCATTCTCGTCCCAAATGCCAGCCATTCCATTCTCGTTCAGGCTCTTCAAGATCGGTGTGATTGCTTCTGTGAAATCTTGACCCTTGTCGACTGTGCCGAATCTGATGAGAGATAGTGCATCAGTCAATGCATTTGCGGATTCGATTTGCCTCATGTTGAAGTCAGTATCATGAGCTATTCTGGCAAGTTCTGCACACACATTATCCCTAGGCATGAGAACCTTGAATGCTATCTCCGAAGCACAGAACTCGTGGTTCACAGTAAGCCGCGGGTTGCCGCCCAGTGACAGAATAGACCGCACCGCCTTGTCCGTCCAGTCATGATGATCCAGCCAGACCACACGACACCCTTGCGCAATGGCTTTCCCAAGGGAACTTGCAACTATGTCGATCGAATGGTCATCCAAGCCCAGGTCAGTAACAACAATGAGACTGTTTCTCAAGGTAGCGGCTTTCGGAAACACTGACTCGAACAAACCATAGTCCGTGAGGGTAAAGGCATACTTGAGGTTCTTGGAACTGGCGTATCTGGATACAATCACGGCGGAGAGCAGACCGTCAACATCCTTCTCGTGGGAAATCGAGAATACTGAGCTAATCTTCACAGCTCCCAATTCGGCCGGTTCTGTCATCTTGACCCAGTCGTGAACAAAGGGTTGGCCTTTTCATTGTTTCCTTCGGTTATCTTGAGATTCGAGAGGTTCCGAAATCGTTTTCTTTGGTACTCAGCCTGAGTGAACAGAGCTGGAACAGATGGCAGACTCGGGTTCTTCAGTCATCATGAGCGGCAATGAGGCAATAGCCCGAGGAGCATTGGAGGCAGGCATATCTTTCTGTACGTCGTATCCTGGAACTCCATCTACTGAGATAACCGAGACTCTAATGAAAAGCATTGGGCAGCTCAACCTTTACGCAGAATGGAGCACTAACGAGAAAGTGGCTCTCGAAGCCGCGGCAGGGGCAAGCTGGGCGGGAGTACCGGCAATCTGCCCCATGAAATCGTTAGGTCTGAATGTCGCAGCTGACTTCCTATTGAATGTCAACCTGTCAGGTACAGGGAAAGGAGGTCTAGTGATTGTTGTTTGTGATGACCCTCAAGGGCACAGTTCCAGCAATGAACAGGACTCCAGATTCTACTCAAAGGCCGCAATGCTCCCAATGCTGGAGCCAGCAAGCGCCCAGCAGGCAATGGAGGTCATGCATACCGCTCTTGACATCTCAAGAAGGTTTGAGATACCCGTTGTAGTTCGAAGCACAACACGCCTGAGCCACTCTAGAGGCTTAGTGACCATCGGCGACATCACCAAGCGAGCGAAAGCGGCCACACGGGCTCTGCCGAAAGGTCTGTATAATGTGCCGCAGCCCTATGTGAAACATAGAGAGCTTCTGGCGAAGCTCATGCTCATCGCAGCAGAATTCGAGAAATCGCCGTTGAATACATACGATTATCCAAAAGACACGAAACACCTCGTGATATCTTCCGGAATCTGCGGCCTCTACGCCAAGGAAGCCCTTGCTTTAGCGGACACAAAGGACATTGGATTGCTTAGGCTGACAACAACTCACCCTCTTCCCCAGCATTTGATTACGGGGGCTATATCCAAGGCAAAGAGGGTCTTGTTCGTAGAGGAGACCGATCCGTTCATTGAAGATGCAACTCGTGCTCTCGCTGCAGACCTCACGAGAACCTCCTCTCCACAGTTCATTGGCAAGCGCACGGGTACAATTCCAGCCTGGGGAGAGATGAATGTGGATATTGTTCTTCATGCGCTAAGGGATGCAGCATTAGTGAGAGGTCCCGGGATGCTGCAGTCAAATCAGACTGCAATAGAGAAAGCAGAAA
>Ga0153916_10000755_pt1 | contig 22307 bp, 24 predicted proteins | sample Opewatmetagenome_FD_109642 | JGI IMG/M metagenome (GOLD analysis project Ga0153916, IMG submission 109642) | Freshwater wetland microbial communities from Ohio, USA - Open water 3 Core 3 Depth 4 metaG | ecosystem: Environmental > Aquatic > Freshwater > Wetlands | place: USA: Ohio, Lake Erie...
AGGAGCGCCCACTCACCTCAGCGATCTTAGAATTTCGCACCCTTTATCGCGGTGTGATGACCGTCTTGGAAGCCCTGAGCGAAGACCAGCTCAACCAATCCTATACCTATGACTTCCCCGATGACGCGCTTACCTTGCTCCGGCTTATCCGAGGCAATACCTGCGATCATTTCCGCGAACATTGCGTTGCGATCCAGAAGGAGAAATAACCATGATCGAGATGCCTGAAGCCAAGACCATCGCACGTCAAATGGATGAGACCCTCACCGGTAAGACTTTCCAACATTTTTCCCGCGGCCCACTCACCCATAAATTCCTCTGGCTGACCAAGCCTGCCGAGGAATATGATGCGTTCCTTTCAGGACGAAAGGTAACCGGTGCCACGAGCTACGGAAGGTCAATCTACCTCTACGTGGACGAGACGCACTTGCTATGGTTCGGTGAGTTGGGTGGGCGGATCCTCTACTATCCGGTTGGTCAACCACTGCCTGGCAAATACCACTTACGCTGGGATTTTACTGATGCTTCTGCCATGATCTTCAGCTTGCAAATGTGGGGCTTCGTCGGCTTGCTTGAGAAATCGGAGCTGAGAAGTCATCCGCATGCTGAGGTTGGCATCCCACCCCTCTCAGACCGCTTCACCCAGGAATGTTTTGACCAGCTGCTTGAAGCATATCCTGAGAAGGCAAAAAAGGGGATCAAAGGATTCATGGTCACGAGCCAGTTCATCAATGGCATTGGGAATGGTTACCTGCAGGATATTCTGTTCAGGGCGAAAATTCACCCGCAACGCAAGATCCCCACTATCACCGAAGCCGAACGGCACCAGTTGTATGATGCCATCCAAGCGACAATGTCACAAGCGATAACCCTGGGTGGACGGGAGGATGAGCGTGACTTATTTGACAACTCCGGTGGTTACCGGCGCTTGATGAGCAGCCAGACGGCAGGCAACCCGTGCCCAACGTGTGGTACGATGATACAAAAGATCTCTTATCTCGGTGGGGCATGCTACGTCTGCCCCCTATGCCAGGTGTGATTATGGATATCCCAAAGAATATGCATGCCATGATAATGGAAGTTCAGCGCCAACCGTTGAAGCCAGCGGAAGTCCCTGTCCCTCTGCCTGAGGCAGGACAGGTATTGCTGAAAATATCAACCTGCGGTGTGTGTCGCACTGACCTGCACGTGTTGGATGGCGATCTGACCGAGCCCAAGCTACCTCTCATCCTTGGGCACCAGATCGTCGGCACGGTGGTAGGTCTGGGTACGAGTGTTGACCGGTTCACCCTGGGCCAACGTATTGGGGTGCCGTGGCTGGGCTACACCGATGGTACCTGCCGCTATTGCCTGCGGGGGCAGGAGAACCTGTGTGACAATCCCGAGTTCACCGGCTACACCCTGGATGGAGGCTTTGCTGAGTATGCCGTGGCTGACCAGCGTTACTGCTTCCCGCTCCCCGAAGCTTATGACGATATCGCCGTAGCCCCACTGCTGTGCGCAGGGCTGATCGGTTACCGTACCTACCGCCTGGCTGGCGAGCATGTGGAACGCCTGGGCATCTATGGCTTCGGTGCTGCCGGGCATATCATCGCCCAGGTGGCGGTGCACCAGGGTAAACGCGTGTATGCCTTTACCCGCCCCGGTGATTCGGCTACCCAGGCATTCGCCCGTCGGCTGGGTGTGTATTGGGCGGGTGGCTCTGATGAGATGCCACCTGAAGAGCTGGATGCCGCCCTGGTGCTGGCGCCCGTAGGAGCGTTGATGATCACCGCCCTGAAAGCTGTGGCCAAGGGTGGTGTGGTGGTGAGTGGGGGCATCCACATGACCGACATCCCAACCTTCCCCTACCACCTGCTTTGGGAGGAGAGGGTTATCCGCAGTGTGGCCAACCTTACCCGCCAAGATGGGGAGGAATTCTTAACGCTTGCTCCACAGGTACCGGTGAAAACTGAGGTCACCCCATATGCACTTAATGATGCTAACCAGGCCCTGGATGACCTGCGTTCAGGTAAGCTGGATGGCGCGGCAGTGTTGAAGATAGCTTAAAAGTGTAACCACTAAGAACACAAAAAGAACAAAGGAATTTTTAGTTTTTTTTCCCTTCGAATTATCCCTTCGTGTCCATTGAGTCCTTTGTGATTTTTTTATATTGTTTTACCTAACCCAATGAGCCAGCTGTTCCAGCGGGCGGCGTGGGTGCTGATCGGGGAACTCACTCGGGTATCCGATGGGGAGGATGACCACAGGCACCTGGCTATCAGGTGCTCCGATGATCAGGCGCACCACTTTCTCATCGAAGGTCCCTACCCAGACACTACCCAATCCCAGGTCAGTGGCGGCCAGCATGGCGAAGGTGCAGGCGATCGTGGCATCTTGGACAGTGTACAGGCGGCTGCCGCGCTCGGTATAACGCCCCTCGGTCAGCTCGGGGTGGGTGAAAAAAACCAGCGCTACAGGCGCTTTGGCGATATATTCCTGCGCCAGGGCAGCGCAGGAAAGGCCGTCACGCTTTTTGGCATCTGTGACAACGTAAATCTCATAGGCTTGTAAGTTGCCTGCTGATGGAGCCAGGTTGGCTGTCTCTAGGATCTTTTGCAGCTTCTCATCCTCCACCGGCTGGTCTGTGAAGCTACGGATTGAATGCCGCTTCTGGATCACATCGAAAAATTCCATTTCACATGCTCCTCACCCCAAGGGGTTCCGCCTTTGGATGGTATATTGTAACCCATCGGATCGGGAATCAGGTATCAGTCCTCAGGTGAGCAGGCTGGGTACGATTTTAGAGGTTCAAGAAAGAAGGAACGACGTCAGGATTGGATATCATGCCTGACGGTAATGACTACATTTCCCTTTTTTTGACCAGTTTCGACATACTGGTGAGCCTCGGCTAGCTGTTCTAAAGAATAACATCGATCCAGGATTGGTTTTAACTTCCCAGCTTCAATAAGCGATTTGAGGAACGCATAGGCTTCGGCTCGATTTCCAGGCTCTTCTGTTATTACCTTCTTACCGGAGCTCCTCGAATGCCACCCCTGTCTGATCCTCGCAGAAATGCCAGGATTTCCCAATACGTAGCGACCATTTGGCGATAGACTACGCATACTTCCTGAAAATGAGCTCTTGCCGATCACGTCAATGATTGCGTCGTAGGATGCACCACTTTTGGTGAAATCTTCCTTCGTATAATCGATTACATGATCTGCACCAATTGAGTGCAGCATGCCAAGTTTACCTTCACTGTCGACTGCGGTCACTTCTGCCCCAATTGACTTCGCGAGCTGTACAGCATACGTACCTATACTTCCACCTGCGCCATTGATGAGAAGCTTCTCCCCCGAGTGTATATCGGCTTTTCTGACCAAATGTAAGCCATAAATTCCTCCAGTCGGAATCGTGGCGGCCTCTTCATAGGTCAAATTTTCCGGTTTTAGGGCCGGGTACGATTCAGGCAGGCAGATGTATTCAGCGTATGTACCCAGGCGGAGCAAAGTGGCAGCAATTACCGGATCGCCGGGCTTGAAGCGGGTCACTCCCATGCCAACCGTTTCGATATCACCGGCCAACTCTTGTCCTAATATCGTCACTCTTTTCGGCCTATTGAAACCTAATAATAATCGCAATGGGACTGACACTATCGGGGAAAATTTTAGTCCACGCAACTCGCAGTCACCAATTAATACTGTCGTCGCATATATTTTGATGAGCACTTCATTATGCTGCGGCGAGGGCTTGTCAACCTCTTTGAGTTGAAGCACTTCCGGAGATCCATATTTAGTCCACACCATTGCTTTCATTTTGTCATCTCTCTTTGGATTTGGTTGAAACTATCGCCGCCTTATGAAACGTTCAGAGGCATTATAAGTACGAAATCCATTCCAGGTTTGTGCTCTTTTTTATTTTCCATTACCAGGGTAAATAACAATCATATTAATTTTACTCCGATCAGTCGAGAAGGAACTACGTGGGATGAAATTTGTCGCTTTGATCATTGGGTCAATGCCAAAGCTGATAATCGATCCATTTATTCGACCAGGTAAGGCCATCTTACTCCCACACATCTGATACAATACAAAAAACTATCCACCTATCATATAGGACAATTTATGCATCCATCTATTTCCGACTTGCTCGAACCCGAAATGGTCACGCTGAAGGATGGCACGAAGATGGTGATCCGTCCCATCCGTGCTGATGATGCCAGCGATCTGCAAGATGCCTTCCAGCACCTGTCGATACAAAGTATTTACCTGCGCTTCTTATCCTTTAAGAGGGAGCTGACTGATGAGGAAGCCCAACAGCTTGCCAGTGTAGATTACAACTCTCGTATGGCGTTCGTGGCGATATGCAATGAAAATGACCATGAAAGTGTGGTGGGAGTGGCCCGCTATGCCATCCTGGATCCGGAGCATCCGGAAACTGCTGAGGCTGCAGTGGTGGTGGCGGACAAATATCAAGGACTCGGACTGGGCAAGAAGCTGCTGTTGAGGTTGGTCGTTTATGCCCGCTCCAAAGGTGTGCAAAATCTACGGGGGAACCTGCAGGTTGGCAATGACCGCATGCTATTACTGGTCAAGCGCAGCGGTCTGCCCAACCAAACTCGCTTCGTGGACGGGGTTTGGGAAGTGGAGATTGATCTTCGGCTGCCAGATAAGTGATGATGGCTGGTTCCAAAGTACCATCCGCAGCTGTGCTGGCGAAGGCATTTGACACCGACACCCGCGCTCTGGCAATCCACAACACCGCTACTGAACGCGCCATCTGCCGCAAATATTCTGACCTGGTGCGGTTTTACCCGCCGGAATACGTGCTTGACTTTGCCCGGGCTTTGATCTTTACCCATGGCCTTCGCTGGCAAGCTTATGAGCTGATCCAGGCACACAAGGCGGCATTCCTAAGCCTGGGGGAGGCTGAATTGGTGCAGCTAGGGCAGGGGATCAACAGCTGGTGGTCGACCGACTCCTTCGCCCGGACGCTTTCCGGTCCAGCCTGGCGTGCTGGGCAGGTGAGCGACGAGTTGATCGTCAAATGGGCTGGCTCGCCAGACTTATGGTGGCGGCGGGCAGCCCTGGTGAGCACCGTAGCATTCAATATCCGCTCACGGGGAGGCAAGGGGGATGTGAAGCGAACGTTGGCAATTTGCAGGCTGTTGGTGGCTGACCACGAAGATATGGTGGCAAAAGCGCTATCGTGGGCGTTGCGTGAGCTGGTGTATTTCGACCCGACTGCGGTGGAGGGATTCTTACAAGAGCATGCGCAAGCTCTGGCGGGTAGGGTGAAGCGTGAGGTGGGGAACAAGCTGCGCATAGGGTTGAAGAACCCGAGGAGGGGAGGTTAAGGAATAATCGCACACGGTTCAACAAGTGACGAGATGTGCGTGGAGTGTAGATTGATTCGTTGGGTAGAGATGCCAGTGTCGCAATGACAATAGAGGCGGGATGTAACAGGGGAATTGCTTCGACCAGTATAGGTCGCTGGTCTCGCTTATTGTTCGCAAAAAGTGCTCTCGATACTGCGTCGCAAAGAACGCTGCTGCTTGATTCTGTTTTTTACAATCCCCTTCCGGTTTCCATCTCTTCTTTCACTGCTTTGTAGAGCGTCTCTGCTTTGAGCTCGCTCAGGGTGTAGCAGGGGGCTTCGAGATGGTCTGCCAAGGCCTGCGCCAGACCCTGATCGAAGGCGGCATGCTCCATATTGACCACCACACAGTGGATGTCATCCGAGGCGATCTGGTCAGCCAGGCGATGGGCTTCATCTTGAGGTGGCATGGACGACATGGAGACGTTACCCGCCCCATCAGTCAGCAGGATGACCAAAGGCTGTACATCGGGGTGCAGGATGCGCTCGCGCAGCAAGGTTTGGTGAGCCATGTACAATCCAGCGGAGAGAGGCGTTTTACCACCCACGGGGATATCCGCCAGGGCGCGCTGTGCCAGCATGACTGAGTTAGTGGGGGGGAGAACCATAGTCGCCCGATCCTTCTGGAATACGATCAAACCAACCCGGTCACGGCGCTGGTAGGCATCGGTGAGCAAGGAGAGGATCGCACCTTTGGTAGCAGACATGCGCTCGGCGACTGCCATCGACCAGGAGGCATCCACAACGAACAGGACGAAATTGGCAGTCTTCTTCACCCGCACCTTGCGCTGGAAATCACTGGGCTGGATGGCAAAAGCCACACGTTTGCGTTGATCTGCCCTGTCTCGCTGGAATGGGGCTGCAGCCCGCAGGGTAGCGTCAAAGGCCAGGTCATCGGTCTTGCCATTCGCCGGACGGGCCTGGATGTAGCGCCCGCGTTTGCGGTCGGTGTGAGTGCGCGAGCGCCTGCCCGCCCGTTTGCGGTATAGCTGATCTAATTGGGTATTCAGATTGCGCGGCCGGAATGATTCTCCAACCTTTACTTTCTCTCCCCCATCCCACCAGTAAGCATTGCCTACATCGAAGACACTCTGGCGACTAGGCTCACTCTGGTTCGGACTCCGTTGGTCTTGCTCCGATGTGAGGTTTAGGTCTTTTTTTTTTATCAAAGTGTGGAGTATGATCTTCGTCCTCCGCCACTGGCTCTGGCTCACCTGCACTGGTTGATGAGCCCTGGAGCTGTTCGATACGCTCTTGAAGCTCGTCTTCCGAGACGACCGCTTGCTGGAACGGCCCCTGCCTGATGCGGTGAGGCAATGCCAGCTCGGCAGCCAGGGCAATATCACGCTCGGTGATGGATTTTCGACCCTCGAAGGCGGCCTGAGCGCGAGCAGTTTTTAAGATCACCAGGTCAGCCCGGTGCCCTTCCACATTGAGAGAGGCAGTCAAAGCGGCGATCGATAACAGGTCGCGGCTGCTGTAGGTGACATTATCTACTAGCTGGCGGGCCAGCTCGATCTGGTGCGAAAGCTCTTTTTCCTTATCCAACCACTGCTTGCGGAACTTCTCGGAATCCTCTTCGAAGGCTAGGTTGCGCTCCATGATCAACACGCGGTCGCGAGCCTCGCGAATACCGTAAATCTCGGCAGAGTGGGCAAAGCGATCCAATAATTGCGGGCGCAGGTCTCCTTCCTCCGGGTTCATCGTCCCAACGAGGATGAAGCGCGCCGGGTGGGCAAACGAGATGCCCTCCCGCTCAATCACATTCACACCCATGGCGGCTGAGTCGAGCAGCAGGTCAACCACATGGTCATCCAGCAAGTTGACCTCGTCGATATATAACAATCCACGATTGGCAGCAGCCAACACACCCGGCTCGAAGATGCGCTCGCCTTTCTGGATGGCGACTTCGATATCCAGGGTACCAACCACGCGGTCTTCGGTGGCACTGATGGGCAGGTCGATGAATGCGATGCGACGCTTGACCACTTTAAGATCAATACCCTGTGCCTTGCGCTCCTTCACCCAATCGGACCAGGTGAGAGGGGCTTCGGGATCATCGTTAAATGGGGAATCAGCAAAGACTTTGATCTCGGGCAGCAGAGCAGCCATGGCGCGGGCAGCCGTAGATTTTCCAGTGCCACGCTCGCCACGGATCAGCACGCCCCCGATGCGTTGATCGACAGCATTCAAGACCAGTGAACGCTTCATGCGTTCCTGTCCAACGATTGCTGTAAATGGATAAACTGGTCGCATTAATTTCTCTGGGGTAGGTAAATTACCCGACAAGCGACAATTATACTACTACGAAGAAATAAAAAACTCAGAAATTATCAGGGATATTTTGATCTCCGTCTACCCTTAACTGTGTACGGAAAACTCATCGATATCCAACCAGGCAGGTTCCCCACCAGGCAAAGTGCCATAGCGTAAACCACCATGTGGGGGCAGTGCGGCGTACTGGTTGTCAATCCACAACACCAGACTCAACGGTCCTGCGGGTGCGATATGCGTACGCATGAGCTCTATGCCATCGAGTCGAAACCTGACCTGGTCAATGTCCCAATCATACTCATAGGTATGCCAGGCGGTCACATCTGTGTTGATCAAAACAGCATCCTGTTGAATAAAACGGCGCAGAACCCCGCGGATAGATTGGGCTATTCCAGGGATAAGGGAGAGTGCCAGTGCAGGTGAGGCTAATGCCAGCCAAAGCGCCGATATCCGGGTTGATTTAAATGTCGCTGCCAGAAATCCTTGGGCGGGAAGGTCATCTCTAAAGGAAAGGTAGCTCTGAGGAGAGGCATGAAAAAACCAGACTGCATCGGGTAAGGCTGGGAAGCGCGGGACCACACCTTGCGATCCCAACAAAAAGCTGAAAGGGTCGTTCCACAACCCAAAGCCCCAGGTGCCGGGTAAATCCTGAGCCGATACCCTGGCTCGTAAGCTGAGGGTAGTGGGAGGTTTCCAGTGGAATTCGTGCCGGCGCAACCTGCCATGGTCGTCGAGCTGTGCCAACCTGTAACCGCGTGTCGGGCTGGCGGGGATTTCCAAGTGCCAATAACCTTCATTCAGTTTTGTCACTCTGGCAGTAGGTGACTTGCTGATATGCAGGTCGGGTATGATGGTGGTCATAGCTGAGTTATCATACCACTTCCTTTCGAAACGAGGCTGGAATTATCGCTCCAGCGCCAATGATATAATTCACCATCATTGGAGGTGGCATGGAAATCACCTGGCACGGATTATCCTGTTTTCGTCTGACCGAGCGTAACCTTGCGACGGTGGTCACTGACCCCTTCGACAGTGAGGTGGCAGGGTATGAGCCGCTTAAGCTCCGGGCAGATATTGTGACCGTAAGCCATGAAGCACCAGGCCATAGCTTCACCTCCGCAGTTAAAGGATATTCACACCTGATCAACACCCCTGGTGAATTTGAGATTGGCGGGGTATTTATCACTGGTATACAGACCAATGGCTACGGGAAGCGTGATTCTGATGAGCCGCGTAACACCCTTTACGTTTTTGATTATGAAGGTGTGACCGTAGCACATCTGGGAGACCTGCGCCGGGTCCCTAGCCAAACAGAGATCGAAGCCTTGGGTACGGTGCACATCGTGTTGGTGCCGGTTGGTGGTGGCGGTGGGTTGAATGCTGCTAAGGCAGCCGAAGTGGTAAGCTTATTGGAACCTGGTTTTGTCGTTCCCATGCATTACGGCACCTCAGCCTGCAATCTCAAACTGGCACCCCTGAGTAAGTTTTTAAAGGAAATGGGATTGGGGAATATAGAACCTCAGCCGAGTCTCAAGGTCAGCAAGAGCATGATCCCAGAAGAGACGCGGGTGGTGGTGCTAGAGTACCAGCATTGATCGAATTGGAGCAGTAAAGTGACCGTGAAATTAATCATGACCTGGGACATTACCCCTGGTCGAGAGCAAGAATATTTCGAATTTGTGGTACGCGAGTTCATTCCCCAGGTGCAACAGCTTGGGATGGAGCTTAAAGACGCCTGGCTCACCATGTATGGTAACCAGCCGCAGATCATGGCGTCAGCTCAGATGTCTGACCTTCCGGCTATGCAGAGCATCTTGGATTCAACGGAATGGCAGGGGCTGATCAACCGCTTATTGGACTACGTCGAAAATTATCAGTATAAAATCGTCCCAGCACGGACGGGTTTTCAAATGTGAGGGTGGACAATCCCTGGGATGGATCCGATGCAGGATTGCGCGGGTGCCTCCCACCAATAATATTCCAGTGTAGAGGTTTATGACAAACATGATATTACTCTGGCAAATATTCGTCCTTTTTTCCCGCGTGGCTTTGTTCTCATGGGGAGGAGGACCTGCCTCACTGGCTTTGATGCAGCGCGAGACCACTACGGCCACCTGGACACCCCCAGGCAGCACAGAGACTGTCCCATGGATCACCCCGGATGAATTTGCCGATGCGGTAGCATTGGGTAACGCCATCCCCGGACCGATCGCTCCACAGGTCTCTGCATATGTGGGATATAAATTGGCTGGTGTGTCGGGCGCCATCTCTGCAGCAGTGGGGACGGTCATTCCAACCACCCTGCTGATGCTCATCCTGATTGTATTCTTTTTTGGGATCAAGGACAGCGTGACGGTTAAATCTATGCTCCAAGCGGTCAGGCCGGTGGTTGTGGGATTGTTGCTGTGGACGGCTTATGATATGGCCAACACGGTGTTCGGAGCTAAAAAGCTTGGATGGGGTCAGGCATTAACCCAGGGATGGGATAAGATGTTATTTGTGGCAGGCTCATACGTATTGTTGACATTCACCAAGGTCAATCCTGCCCTGGTCATTCTGGGGACTGCTATCCTTGGCTTTCTGATATATCGCCGTTAAGGCTTTTTCGAACGTTACACGTGATGACAAGTCGTCCGATCCCAAGCCATAACCGATTCGCCAAGCAATTACTCTGCTGGTATGCGAAGCATGCACGCTCATTCCCATGGCGTGGTAACCTTGACCCCTACGCCATTTGGATCTCCGAAGTCATGCTGCAACAAACGCGGGCCGAGACTGTCATACCCTATTTTAAGCGCTGGATGTTGCAATTCCCGACTATCGAAGCCCTCGCTAATGCCTCGCAACAGGAGGTGCTATCAGCATGGGAAGGTCTAGGATATTACGGCCGGGCGCGTAATATACACCGGGCAGCACGGATGTTGATGGACCGTTTTAACGGCGCCCTCCCTGAGGAAGTGCGACTGTTGCGTAAATTACCTGGCGTTGGGCGGTATACAGCAGCTGCGATTGCTTCCATCGCTTTCGGCAAGGACGAGCCAACACTAGACGGCAATATCCGGCGGGTGCTGGCACGCTTCTTCAACGTCACTGAAGAGGCGCGTTCGGTGAATGGTGAAAGGATATTATGGCAGCTTGCTGGCCAACAGCTCCCGATTGGCCGGGCTGGTGATTATAACCAGGCATTGATGGACCTGGGTGCCGTTATTTGCACACCAAGGTCGCCCATGTGTGAACGCTGCCCACTGGAAAAGGCCTGCCAGGCGAGAGCGCTTGGTGTTCAAGAACAGCGCCCGGTGTTTTTAAAAAAACCTTCTATCCCACATCATATTGTCACCGCGGCCGTGATTAGCCGGGCTGGGCGGGTATTGATCGCCTGCCGTCCTACCCATGGGCTGCTGGGGGGATTGTGGGAGTTCCCTGGTGGCAAGCAACAAGATGGGGAGGACCTGCCCACATGCCTGCGCCGGGAGATAGGCGAGGAGCTGGGAACAGAGATTGAGGTTGGTTCGCAGATAGGGGTCTATCAACATGCCTATACCCACTTCAGGGTCACGTTATACGCATACCAATGTACCCTGAAGAGAGGTGAGCCTAGACCTCTCCAGGTGGAGGATCTGCGCTGGGTTACCACGGATGAATTAGGGCAATACCCGATGGGCAAGATCGACCGTCAAATCTCGCGTGCACTCGCAGCATCAAGATTTATATGACCGACCCAATCCTGATTGATTCACACGAAGACCTCGCCTGGAACATGCTCAGCTTTGGGCGTGATTACACTCTGGCGGCAACAGAGACGCGCCAAAAGGAACTGGGAGGCATGGCCCCCCAAGCGAATGGCGATACACTGCTCGGTTGGCCGGATTACCAGCGCGGCAGGGTGGCAGTGGTATTTTCCACTTTATTCGCTGCCCCCATCCGGCGCAAGCTGGGAGATTGGGACCAACAGTCATATGCTGACCTTGACGAAGCTCACCAACTTTATCGCGCACAGTTAGACGCTTATCAGCGCCTGGTGGATGGGCATCCTATGATGTTTCGCAAGATAGAAAGGCGCGCCGATCTAGCGGCAATTATCGAGCACTGGCAGCGCCCTGATACGGAGGAACATCCGGTTGGCATGGTGGTGTTGATGGAGGGGGCGGAGGGTGTGCGCCAACCAGCCGAATTGGAGGAGTGGTACGTGCGTGGTGTGCGCATCATCGGACCAGCTTGGGCTGGGACGCGATTCTGTGGTGGTACACGCGAGCCAGGTGGGCTTACCAACGATGGATACGCTTTGCTGCAGGGTATGGCGGAATTTAACCTAACCCTCGACTTGAGCCATATGGATGAGATGGCAGCATTACAAGCCTTGGATAGCTATCCAGGGCCGATCATTGCCTCGCATGCCAACGCCCTGGCGATGCTCAAAGGAAGCGCCAGTAACCGCCACTTGACTGATCGAGTGATCGAGGGTTTGCTCAATCGAGATGGGACGATTGGCATAGTGCCGGTTAATGGTTTCCTGCGACCTGATTGGAAAGATAGCGGAGGGCGCTCAAGTGTGACCCTGGATTATTTTGTGGCGCAGATGGATTATGTCTGCCAACTGGCAGGCGATGCATTGCACGTGGGGATTGGAAGTGACTTCGATGGTGGCTTTGGCTTACAATCGGTACCGATGGAGATTGATACCGTAGCAGATTTGCGCAAGATTATTCCAATTCTCTCCCAAAAAGGGTATACTGAATCTGATATAATAGCACTCCTGGGCGGGAATTGGCAGGCTCACCTTAAAAAAGTTTTACCGGAGGTATTATGACCGATGCACCGCCCATTCGAAGGTCGAATGGGAGATTCCGCATCCGTTTAGGTCTGGGGGCAACCATACTTGGTTTCATTATATATTTGTTGGGAGCTGAACCCGGTTTGTTTTCACTCGACCGCAGTCCTGTGGTTGGATTCGTGCAAATCGCGACATTCCTGGTTGGGTTGGGCATCATTTGCCTGGGGGGATATATCAGTCTGGCGGCATTGTGGAACGGCGGCCCGAAGTCGATCGCCTCAGATATTGGTCTGCGCCTGGTGAGTACCGGATATGTGATCACTGTGGCGTGTGGAATGGCAGATATTTTTGGATTTGGAAGCAATATCTACCCCAAAATCCCGATCTTTGGCATCTACCAGCAGATCGGTGTCATTTCGGGTGAAGTGGTCATTGCGGTAGGTTTGCTATTGTTGATCCCGTTTAAAAAGCCACAGCCTGTCATTGGCGAGCTACAACCATGAGATGCAGCCTGTATCGATAAAAATCACTCCATTACCGGTTTTTTTAATCCCATAGCTTCCAGCATCTTATCATTGGTCTTGAATTTAAACTCAGGCAAGCCAGCGTTCTCAGCCTCCTTGGCTTCAGCTTCAGCTAATTTCTGTAAGTCAGATTTTAGAACGATGGGCTTATTCAGATTTTTCAATTTATTGCTGAGCTCAACCGAGATGCTATCGGGATCCAGCAGGCCTGGGGTCGTCTGAAGGTACTCCAGAATAGCCCTGCCACCATTCTCGCCATCCTTGCGCGCCACACCTACCAGGCCACTGCTTGCCTCACGAGACCAGCCAGCGACGAATACACGGTCAACCGGGCGGTTTAAATCAGGGTCATAAGCCTCGAATGACAGCTCATCTACCGGATAACGCGGATTGGGATGCTTAACATAAGCATTCTTGCGGACAGCCAGGCCAAACGATTCATCCACCTTGTCACCGATACAGAAAACAACGGTGTCCACATCCAGGACGCGTTTCGAACCCAATCGTTTCGCTTCTACATCTCCTTCAGCACACACCAAAGTGGTATCCTCCACTTCCAAACCGCTGACGAGCCCTTGATTGTTACCTAAAATGCGATTCGGCGTAGCCAAGAACTCGAAGTAGAAGCGGGTATCAGATTCAGGCTCCAGACCTTTAGGGAGAGTTGATAAAATATATTCTTTGGCAGTGTCCACATCCTGGCCGACTGCTTGCGCTATGGGTCGGGTGCGCGCCATCTCAGATTCCAGCTTTGCCAGGTCGAGGTTTCGCACGACGATTTTCAGCTCTTCTTTTGAAAATTTTACTTCGTTCGGACCTCTACGCACTACCGAAACTACCTCATCCACTTTTAGCTCACGTATCAACCAGTGAGCGATATCCAACATTACGTTCCCTGCTCCAATCAAAGCCACACGCTTACCGATGTGGAATTCCATGGTGCTAAACGGGGGCAGTAAATTGTAATGATAGACCAGGTCCTTGGCGTGATAAACACCGATCAAATTTTCGCCTGGTAATCCCAGCCATTTGGTCCCCTGGGCTCCAACGGTAACCAGCAAGGCCTGGAAGCCTAGAGCGCGTAAATCCGATAAGCGAAGGTCCCCATTTTCGCCCACCGTGACATTGCCATAATAATCAATCAGGGGCAGGTCCAGGATTTGTTGGAATTGCCGACGCAGTCCTTCCTTCATCCTATACTTGTCAAAATAGATGCCATATTCCGCCAGTCCACCTGGGACGATATCCCGGTTCAAAAGGATGACATGCACATCATTTATAGCCAGGAGTCGGGAGGCGAAGAGTCCGGCAGGACCGGCGCCGATGACTGCAACAAGATATCTTCCAAATGATCCCTCAGGCAATTAATGTCCTCCGCAAAAAGACGGCTTTCGCCGTCTCCGTGTTTATCCTTACTCATCTGCCATCTGAAACTCAATATAGTTTTCTTAGCGATTTAAGCAGAAGAGACACAATATTTTAGCTTGAGCAGGTGTATTTCACAAGAGAGATTGATAACTTGTTTTCGGGGTTGATAATCGTTACGACGAACATTAATTGACTTTCCTAAATAGTCTGTTTGTGCTATATTCTGTCTGTATACATTCAGGAGGTAACACATGGATAATTCCTATCCGAACCTGCCCGAACAAGAAGGAGAACCTAAACCTGGCGACCAGCTTGGGTTGAAAGGTGAATCTCAGCCGCCACCCGAGGCTGAATCCGATAGTTATGTCAACGAACGGATAAGACGCGCCTATGACCGGATGAAAACGGGAATTAAGAAAGTGAAAGGCCAATATGACCAATCTCCTCGGGCGCAAAAAATCACCTATCAGGGTAAATTCCTGCCAGCCTTCTGGACGATCGCGTGTATTTTTTCCCTGATTGTTAATATCATCTTGATCGCCATCCTGATCTCATTCGGAAATTATTTTTTCGAGTTAAAGACGATCGTTTCAAATGGCTTGATCAATGGAGTATCCAAAAACCTGGCTTTGATGGACAAGGCCCACATTGTCACTAATGTCCCGGTCAAAACAGAAGTCCGACTGCAAGACAACTTACCCGTGGTTTTTGACCTGCCACTTCAGCAAAACACCCAGGTGACACTGGTGAGCGACACGGAAGTGAGCGGAACTACTTTAATAAACCTTGCGCCGGTACCATTAGACTTCACGCTGCCTGCTGGAACACCCCTCCAGATCGATCTCGATATGACCATCCCGGTCAGCCAATCCGTTCCGGTCGACATCACTGTGCCCGTCTCCATGCTGGTGCCGCTTGACCTGGCAGTTGACCAAACCGATTTACACCAGTCAATCGTTGGCTTACAAAGCGCGATTGAACCCTACGAAGTTGTGATGAGCTCATCTTTCAATTCACCGCAGGATATCTCTTTTTGTAACCATTGGTGGACAGGATGGCTATGCACAATCTTCTTTGGAAAATAGCATTCTGACATTATGTGTCAGTGCAACCATGCAACAATTAGAATCATATACCTCGATTAACTTTACCCATGGATGAAGCTCTCACCAAACTAACCTTGCACAACGGCTTATTGGTGCTGTTGAAAGAGATCCACACATCACCGATCATCAGCCAGTGGATTTGGTATCGGGTTGGCTCGCGGGATGAGGTGCCGGGTATGACAGGATCTTCACATTGGGTTGAACATATGCTGTTCAAAGGCACCCGCCAATTTCCGACAGGGGCTATCGACAGGGCAATTAATCGTGATGGGGGCTATTTAAATGCTTTTACGTTTTTAGATTGGACGTCATTTTTCGAAACTGTGCCAGCGGATAAGATAGACTTACCCTTACGGATGGAAGCTGACCGAATGTTCAATAGCCTGTTCGATCCGGATGAGGTAACCTCTGAGAGGACCGTGGTGATCTCGGAACGCCAGGGAAGTGAAAACGAACCTCTCTTTCGGTTGAGTGAGGAGGTCCAATCGGCCGCATTCAGAGTGCATCCTTATCACCATGAAATCATCGGGGATTTGACCGACCTGTACACGATCCAGCGCGAGGATCTATACCGCCACTACCGGACCTTTTATCTTCCTAACAACGCAGTACTTTCCATCGCCGGAGACTTTGATACCCAGACGATGCTGGATCGAATTCGCGAGCTATACGAACCCTTGCCTGCTGGCTCACAACCGCCGCGCCTGGCTCGAGCCGAGCCACCCCAATCAGGTGAGCGGCGCGTATCGGTGGAAGGACCGGGAGAAACAGTTTACCTGCAGGTATCCTATCGCGAACCATCCGCAGATGAGCCGGATTTCTTCGCGCTTAACGTCCTGGATAGCTTACTCACGGGCCCGACGAATCTGAATATGTTCGGGGGTGGCATCACCAACAAGACCAGCCGCTTGTACAAAGCCCTGGTGGAGAAAGAGCTGGCCGTTAGTATCAATGGGGGTGTGCAAGCCACCATCGATCCATACCTGTATACGATGATGATCACAGTTCATCCTAAACATACTGCCAGTGATTGCATCGAGGCGATCGAAGCAGAGATTAAGCAATTACAGGATGCACCTCCAGCGAATGAGGAGCTCGAAAGAGCGATGAAACAAGCACGGGCCATATTCGCTTATGGCAGCGAATCAATTTCCAACCAGGCCTATTGGATGGGTTTCTCTGAAATGTTTGCCACGGTAGATTGGTTTACAACCTATCTCGAACAACTGTCGACGGTCACTCCAGCGGATGTCCAGCGGCTTGCTCAGACCTGCCTGCGACCGCAGAATCGGACCCTGGGTGTATATCTTCCCAATGGAGCAGCTCAATAAGGCGCGCCTTGATTGCAGGCACAAAAAACAGGAGCTCTCAAAACTTGTCCATCCACTCACTTCCTGGCCTAGATGACATCACCCGGCGTGTATTGCCAAACGGCATAATTATTTTGACCCGCCCAAACCCTGGCAGCCTCTCCGTAGTGATTAGCGGCTACGTAATGGCCGGGGCAATTTTTGAGCCAGACGATAAGCTCGGTCTGGCCGGATTCACTGCCCTGGCGTTAATGCGCGGGTCAAGAGAGCACAATTTCCAGCAAATCTACGATGCCCTGGAAGCGAATGGTGCCAGTCTTGGCCTCGATGGAGGCACGCATTCAGTCGGGTTTTACGGTCATGCCCTAGCAGAGGACCTGGAATTGCTCACCAAGACACTGGCTGAAGCCTTGCGCCAGCCGGTATTTCCCCCCGAACAGGTGGAACGGCTGCGCGACCAGCTGCTCACCGGCTTAGCCATCCGCGCTCAAGATACATCTGAAATGGCTTCTCTGGCGTTCGATGAGATGGTTTATGCCGGGCACCCCTATAGCCGTCCCGAAGATGGATACCCGGATACGATCAGGGCAATTACACGTGATGACCTGGTTACCTTCCAACAGAGATACTTCGGACCACGTGGAATGGTCATATCGATTGTCGGTGGAGTCGAGCCAGAGAAGGTTATTGATACTGTAGTGCGTTCACTAGGAGATTGGGAGAACCCTGCCCAACCTCAGCCTCTCGGCCTGCCTGCATTGAAACCATTAGGAGCGATGGTCACCCGCCAGGTGAATATTTCAGGGAAATCTGAGGCGGATATCATTATGGGCGTAGCAGGACCACCACGCCGGTCTGCTGATTTCTTGGCAGCTTCGGTGGGGAATAATATCCTCGGTCAGTTTGGTTTGGGTGGTCGCATCGGTACATCGGTGCGCGAGCGTTCAGGGTTGGCATACCATGCTTCATCCAGCCTGAGTGGCGGGATTGGTCCAGGTCCCTGGTTATTCCTGGCTGGGGTGGATCCGAACAATCTTGATAAAACCATCGCACTGATGCGCCAGGAGATCTCCGGTTTCGTCACTGAACCTGTCACCGGTGAGGAATTGGCTGATAGCCAGGCTAATTACGTCGGTCGCTTACCTCTCTCCCTGGAATCCAATGCAGGTGTAGCAGCTGCACTATTGAACCTGGAGCGCTATGAGCTGGGGCTGGATTACTATCTGCGCTATGCAGACCTAGTCAATGCGATCACAGCTGATGAGATTTTGGAAACAGCCCAACGTTACCTGAACCCCGACTGCCTGGCAATTGCCGTAGCGGGGACTTTCGCTTCATCCGGTTGAGTACAAGAAATCCTATGCCGAATCTGAGGACGGGTGTTGATCTGATTGAGATCGACCGTTTTACCACTGCTTACCAGCGTTATCAGCATCGCTTATTACAGCGCCTGTTCACACCGACCGAACTGGCTGAAAATGGAGAGAATATGGCCTCATTGGCAGCACGTTTTGCTGCTAAAGAAGCGGTGGCGAAAGCTTTTGGAACCGGTATTGGGCATATCACCTGGCATGAGATCGAAATTTGCCGCGGTCGCGCAGGGGAACCCATTTTGCATCTTCACGGTGCCGCACGACGATTAGCAGCTGAGCAACACCTGAATACCTGGTCGCTCAGCTTGAGCCACTCGCAAAACCACGCCATTGCATTTGTTGTGGCAATGGGAGACTAGACCGGCGCTCCGCCTGCTCTCCTCTACTGCCAGTTTTATAGATTCTCAGGATTACATATTCGATACAATTATAGATACATGACATCCCGTCAGGTTTATTGCTATACTTTATACATGTTACAGAGGTCAGAACCACATACCTAAGCAGATTACACACGTGGAAAGGATTGAAGGATGGAACCCATAGTGAGCCCCCTTGACAAAGTGCTTCAAATTCTCCCCTATCTCGCCCCGATCATCCTGCTTCAACTAATCCTGGCGATCGTTTGCCTGGTGGATTTAGCCCGTCGTGAGATGACGCGTGGACCCAAATGGTTATGGGTATTGTTGGTCATCTTCATTCAGATGCTCGGCCCTCTTGCCTATCTCATTATCGGCCGAAAGGAGTAAATTTTATGCCCGCGATTCGCATTGAAGAGCTCCGGAAGGTTTTTGGATCATTTGTGGCACTGGATGGCCTGAGTTTGAGTGTGGATGAGGGGGTCGTATTTGGCTTTCTGGGTCCAAACGGAGCAGGGAAGACAACAACGATCCGTATCCTGACCAGCCTGGCGCATGCCACCAGTGGACATGCCTGGGTAGCTGGAAAAGATGTGACCATTAATGGGCACGAGATTGCCCGCCAGATTGGTTATCTGCCTGAAGACCCGGCTTTTTACAACTGGATGAATCCACGCGAATTCCTGGATTACATCGGGCGTGTGTTTGGCATGCCCTCTACTGAGCGCACTGCCCGTGTAAAGGAATTATTGGCCCTGGCTGGGTTGGAAGAGGCTGCTAAGCGGCGTATCGGCGGTTTTTCGCGGGGTATGCGCCAACGCCTGGGACTCGCACAGGCTCTTTTCAATCATCCAGACATCCTGTTCCTCGACGAGCCAGCCAGTGCGCTGGACCCGGCTGGCCGTAAAGAAGTGCTTGAGTTCATCGAGCAGCAGCGCGGGCAATGTACAGTGTTCATGTCCACCCATATCCTAGCAGATGTGGATCGGGTATGTGACATGGTAGGGATCATCAACCGGGGCAAACTGGTAACGGCTTCACCGCGTGAAGCCTTGTTAGAGCGCTATGCCATCCCTGCCTTCGAAGTGGAAGTGGACACCCAGAGCATGGTCGGGATTAGTCAATGGAGCGAATCGCTGGGGCGTCAGCCGTGGGTAAAATCGGTCTCGGTTGATGGACAGGTGGCACGTGTGATTGTCAATAATCTTGAGGTGGCTAAACGCGAATTACTAGCTTCTATTGCACAAGCCGGATTGATCCTGATCCGCTATGAGATCCTGCGTTCATCGTTGGAGGACGTGTTCCTACGACTTGTTGAGCAGGAGGAGGTTAGACCATGAACATCTTCGTTGCTTTTCGAAAAGAATGGCTTGAATTGTTACGCTCCTATCGTCTACTGGTTGTAGCCATTGTACTGGTCTTTTTTGGCTTGACCTCGCCATTGTTCGATAAAATGATGCCGGAGATCCTATCAGCTTTTCCAACAGGTGGCATTACGATCCAGATGCCAGCTCCAACGGTGGGGGACGCAATCGGCCAATATATTAAAAACATGGCCCAATTTGGCCTTGTCCTGGCATTACTGCTGACTGTGGGTACGATTGCGCAGGAAAAGGACAAGGGCACAGCTGCCATGATGCTGGTTAAGCCCCTGCCCAGAGGATCATTTGTGCTCTCCAAGTACCTGGGGATAACCGCCATGTTCGCTATCTCCCTGGCAATAGCAGCAATTGGTTGCTATTACTACACTATGCTGCTGTTTGAAACCCTGGACGTGGTGCACTGGCTGGCTTTGAATGGATTGATCTTACTCTATACCCTGGTTTATGCTGCCCTGACCCTGTTCTGCAGCACACTGACCAGGTCGCAAGTGGTCGCGGGTGGTTTAGCCATTGTCCTGTTTGTCATCCTCGGTGCGATTAGCAGCATTGGGACGTTGGGAAAATATTTGCCAGGTGAGCTGGTCAATTGGGGTATGCGCGTCATGCAGGGTGACACGACTGCCTCATGGGTGTCATTTGGGGTTAGCGTTGGTCTGATCGCAGTTTCCTTGCTGGCAGGCTGGCTCGTATTCAGGCGACAGGAACTATAATTTTCATTGATAATAATTACACAAAATCGGCGCAAGCCGATTTTGTGTTTAAAAAAGGCGGTCATTGGATTTTTGCACGTCGCCTCTTGCCAAAACCATGCACTTGGCGGATAATATTCACCCAAGCGGGGTTATCCCAGAATTTGACATTATTATGAATGAATATCGAGACCAGTGAATGCCACTTCTTGCCAAAGGAGGCTTTATGTTATCCAAGCTTGGTCGCGTTCTAGTAACTTTCATCAGCGTCATTACCGTGCTGGCTGTTGTATTAGGGGCTGCGGGCATATACCTGGCACGCAGCTCCTTTCCTCGTACCTCGGGTGAAATAAAACTCGATGGGCTAGACTTTCCCGTCGACATTTACCGGGATAGCTATGGCATTCCCAATATCTATGCCCAGACCACTCATGATCTATTTTTCGCCCAAGGTTATGTGCATGCCCAGGACCGCTTCTGGCAGATGGATTTCTGGCGTCACCTGGGCTCCGCCAGGCTTTCGGAGATGTTTGGCAAAAAACAACTTAGTACAGATATCTTCCTGCGCACGCTGGGTTGGGCGAGGGTAGCTCAGCAAGAGCTGGATGCCATACCTGCAGATGAGCTGGTGATCCTGCAAGCCTACGCAGACGGGGTAAACGCTTACCTGGCTGACCACAAAGGGACCGCATTAAGTTTGGAGTATGCCATCCTCAAAGTGCTGACCCCTGGTTATACGCCTGAACCCTGGCAGCCAATTAATACGCTCACCTGGTCTAAAGTTATGGCATGGGATCTGGGTGGAACCCGATGGAACAATGAAACCCAGATAGCAATCCTCCTCAAGACCCTCACACCTGAACAGATTGCCGAGCTGTACCCGCCCTATCCAGCAGACCACCCTTTGATCGTACCCAATTCATCACCTAGCAGCACTTCCGGTAGCGCGAATGTTCAGTCGCAATGGACACGCGCATTAATCGATTTGTCTCCCGCATTCGAGAGTATTGCTGCTAGTGTGGCAAAGGTAAATGAGGTAATGGGTCCAGCTGGAGGTAGCATCGGGTCTAATAATTGGGTGATTGGCGGTAATCGAACCTCCACCGGGAAGCCCTTTCTCGCTAATGACCCGCATCTGGGTGAGCAGATGCCTTCCATCTGGTACGAGATCGGTCTACACTGCACACCCACCAACACAAACTGCCCATATAATGTAACCGGTTATTCTTTCGCTGGTGCTCCAAGTGTCATACTTGGGCACAATGATCACATTGCCTGGGGGGCAACCAACGTGGGACCGGCTGCGCTTGACATGTACATCGAAAAAATCAACCCTGATAATCCCAACCAGTATGAGGTCAATGGCCATTGGGTAGATATGACACAGGTGCAGGAAACCATACAAGTACCTGGCTCATCCCCGGTCGATCTGACTGTTCGTTACACCCGTCATGGGCCAGTGATTTGGGATAACCCTGATAACCATAAATCGATTCAGGAGAATTGGGGTGTTGATCTCCCAGCTGATTTCGCTATATCCGTGCGCTGGACTGCGCTTGAGCCGGCCAATGCACTCAATACATTTCTGGAACTGGATCGAGCCCAAAATTGGCAGGACTTCCGCCAGGCAGCAACATATTTAGCCGTACCTTCTCAAAATATGGTCTATGCAGATGTCGAAGGGAATATCGGTTACCAGACACCGGGCAATATACCCATCCGATTGCCTGGTCATTACAGCAACTACCCTGTCCCGGGCTGGACGGACGAGTACGAATGGCAGGGGTATATCC
>Ga0153916_10000756_pt1 | contig 22306 bp, 24 predicted proteins | sample Opewatmetagenome_FD_109642 | JGI IMG/M metagenome (GOLD analysis project Ga0153916, IMG submission 109642) | Freshwater wetland microbial communities from Ohio, USA - Open water 3 Core 3 Depth 4 metaG | ecosystem: Environmental > Aquatic > Freshwater > Wetlands | place: USA: Ohio, Lake Erie...
AGCCATGACGGACGGCGAGCGCCCGCCGCTGCGCGCCCGCGACCGGCTGCTGCCGCTGGGCCGCCGCACCTACGTGATGGCGATCCTCAACCTGACCGACGACTCCTTCTCCGGCGACGGCACCGGCGCCGACCTCGACGCCGCGCTCCGTCGCGCCGCCAGCGCCGCGGCCGAGGGCGCCGACATCATCGACGTCGGCGGCGAGAGCGCGCGCGCCGACGTGCCGGTGCGCGCTGCTGGCGAGGAGGCGCAGCTCGTCGGCGAGGCCGTGCGGCGCATCGCGGCGGAGGTGGACGTCGTCATCTCGGCGGACACGTATAAGCGGCCGGTGGCCGATGCGGCGCTGCAGGCCGGCGCGCACGTCGTCAACGACATCGGCGGCTTCATGTACGACACCGGCACCGCCGAGGCGGCGGCGACGTACGGCGCGGCGCTCGTCATCAACTACACGTACGAGCGGCCGAAGATCCGCCCGGCCGAGCCGCCCCGCTACGACGACCTGATCGGCGCGCACCTGGAGTTCCTGCGCTCGCGCATCGCGATGGCGCGGGCGTGCGGCGTCGCCGAGGAGTCGATCGTGCTCGACCCGGGCATCGCCTTCGGCAAGTCGCACGACGAGGATCTGCAGGTGCTGCGGCGGCTCGGCGAGTTCCGCGCGCTCGGACGGCCGCTGCTCGTCGCGGCGTCGCGCAAGCACTTCATCGGCAGCGTTACGGGCTTGCCGCCGGACCAGCGCGACGAGGCGACGGCCGCCGTCACGGCGCTGAACGTCGCCTACGGCGCCGACATCGTGCGCGTCCACGACGTGCGCACGGCCGTACGCGCGGTGCGCATCGCCGACGCGATCGTGCGCGGCCACGCCGGCGATTACGCCGCGACGCCGGAGTCGTGGCCGTGGTGGTCGGAGGCGCAGCCCATCGCTGGCACGACGATTGTGCGGAAGGAGCGCTGACCGCGCCTACGTCCCCGCCAGCTTCTTCACCACCGGGCGCCATCGCCTCGAAGCCGTTGGGGCATCCGCCTTGTCATGCTGAGCGAAGCGAAGCATCTTGGTCGATTCGGGACTCTGTGCTTGCGCTTAGTGCGACACCAGGAACCGGCTGCCCCTACGTCCCCGCCAGCTTCTTCACCACCGGCGCCAGCGCCTCGAAGCCGTCGCCGGAGATGGCGATGTACGAGAAGCCAAACTGCTCACGCCGGCGCTGCAGGTCCTCGACGATCTGGTCGACGCTGCCGAGCAGCACGTGCGGCGCGTCCGGCAGCTCCGCCGGCGTGACGCCGAAGCGCGGCGCGAGCCGCTCGGCGAGCGATGTGCGGTCGTCCGTGACGATCGCCGCGAACACCGTCACGTTCAGCTCGATGTCGTCGAAGCGCGGCCCCGCCGCCTCGCGGATCCAGCCGATCTTCTCCTTCGTCGCCTCGACGCTGCCGTTCTGCATCACCGCCGCGTTGACGACGCCCTCCGTCAGCGTGAAGTTCACGCCGACGATGTCCGCCTCGCGCGCGGCGAAGCGCAGTACGCGCTTGCCGCCGCCACCGATCAGCAGCGGCGGGTGCGGCCTCTGCACCGGCTTCGGCGTGCCGTTCATGTGTACGTTGTAGAACTTGCCCTCGAACGCCACCGGCTCGTCCGACATCAGCCCCTTGATGATGCGCACGGCCTCCTGCAGGCGCGAGATGCGGACGCCGGGCGTGTCGTAGGTCATGCCGGCGCCGCGGTAGTCGCTCTCCATCCAGCCGGCGCCGATGCCCAGCTCCAGCCGCCCGCCGGACAGCACGTCGATCGTGGCCAGCTCCTTCGCGTGGACGACCGGGTGCTTGTAGTCGTTGTCGAGCACCAGCCCCCCGACGCGGAGCGTCTTCGTCGCGGCCGCGGCGGCCATCATCGCCGGCATCGGCGCGAGCTGGTCGTCGAAGTGGTCGGGGATGAACAGCGTGGAGTAGCCCAGGTCCTCGATCTTCCGCGCCTTCGCCGCCCACTCCTCGCCGGTCGCCGCCCGCGAGTTCTGCACGCCGAAGCGGAACTTGTGTTTGCTGCCCATGGCGCTTCTCCCTTTCGCTGCGTCGGCAGCATACGGTGCGATGCGCGTAGTGGCTACGGCCGTCCGCTGAACGTCACGCGCCCGTCTTCCAGGCGGACGTCCACGCTGTGGTCCAGCGCCACCTGATCCGATTCGTGATCGATGATCCGCGTCACGAGCCCGCGGAACGGCGCCGTGGCGAACGAAGGCAGCCCGCCGATGCGGATCGAGTCGATGCGCGTCTTCGGGTGCGCGCCCGACAGGTCGACGCCGCCGCGCACCCGTACGGCGACGCTGCCGCCGACCGGCGACGAGATGCGGCCGCTGACATCGCCCCCGCCCTGCACGAAGCAGAGCCGGACGTCGCTGACCGGCGCGTCCGTCTGGCCGAGGAACTGCCGCAGGCGCGACGTGGCTTCGTCGTCGGTGACGCCGAAAGTCGCGGGCTGTCCGGCGTTGAGCTGCGCCTCGAAAGCGGACCAGCGCTGCTGAAACGACTGCGCGAGCGACGGGTCGGCGCCGAGCGGGCGGCTGCCGCCGCACTGGCCGGGGCTTCCCTTGAAGGTGAGCAGCAGCGCGCCGCCGACGATGATGATCGGCGCGACGAACATGATGAGCGGCAGCAGGAGGAGCAGGCGCAGCACGGACGATCAGCCCGAAGCCGGCGGCGTCGGTGTGGCGCCGGGTCGTACGCTGAACTCCTTCACGATGAAGTTGTTCTCGTCGGACGGTGTGACGCACTTCACGTTGTAGGCGCCCGGCTGGTCGATCGTGAAGTCGAACGAGTAGTTGGTGGCGACGGGAGTGGCCTTCGGGCCGCCGCCCGGGATGAGTGGCACCTTCTGGCTGCCGATCTCCTTCAGTACGGTCTGGCTCTGCCGCAACTGGCACGTGACCGCGACGTCGATCTCGTAGTGCTGCGCGATGCCGACTGCGGCGGTCAGTGGCGAGCCGGCGCGCATGTCGCCGCTCACCGTGAGCGACTTGAAGAATTCGGTGCCGGCCGGCGTATCGGAGAACTTCACGCCGCAGCCCGTGAGCAGCGCGCAGGAGAGGACGAGCAGCAGCGGCCGGGGCATTCTCACGTCGCCCCATCGTAGACGCCGCGCGATCGCGGGACAAGCAGGACGTGCGGAATCCACAGATGGGCACAGATGGATGGCAGAACGGCAGCCTGCAGATGACGTAGACGGACGCGGAAGGCCACGGAGTTGCGCCAGACTCTCGCCGAAATCAATATCTGCGCAATCTGCGTCATCTGCGGATTCTCTCGCGTAGAATCCCACCATGAAGATCCGCCAGCTCCACCCATGGGACCTGAGCCCGCGTGAGGCGATGCGGCTGCAGCGCGAGCTTGCGTCGCGGGTCGTCCGGCGCGGCGAGCTGCCGGCGTCGAAGGTGCGTTTCGTTGCCGGCGCCGACGTCGCGTTCGACAGGCCGAGCGGGCGCGCCGCCGGCGCCGTCGTCGTGCTGGCGTACCCGTCGCTGGAGGTTGTCGAGGAGACGACCGTCGAGGCGCCCACGCCGTTTCCGTACGTGCCGGGGCTGCTGTCGTTTCGCGAGACGCCCGTGCTGCTCGACGCGTTCGCCCGACTGCGGCACACGCCCGACCTGCTGATGGTGGATGGCCACGGCTACGCCCACCCGCGCCGCTTCGGCTTCGCCTGCCACCTTGGGCTGCTGCTCGATCTGCCGACGATCGGTGTCGCCAAGTCGCGGCTGATCGGCAGCGAACGCCGTCTCGGCGCGCGGCGCGGCGCCCGCGCCGACCTCGTCGACCAGGGTGAGGTGATCGGCGCGCTGGTGCGCACGCGCGACGGCGTCCGCCCGGTGTACGTCTCCGTCGGCCACCGCATCAGTCTGGCGAGCGCCGAGCGCTGGGTCTTGGCGTGCGCCACCCGCTACCGGCTGCCGGAGCCGACGCGGCTCGCCGACAGGCTGTCGCGCGTGGCGAAGCGGCGCATGCTCGATGTGAGCACAGGACCACAATGAGTGTCGGGGACGAACGCCGTGTACGCACGATCGAGGCGCTGCAGCCGTACGTTGAGCGCGCGCGAAGCTTCTCGGGATGGACTCACGACGGCCTCGCCGTTCGTCACCTCGACCCCGGCCCGCCGTGGGATTACGAGGCGCTGGCCCGCGAGAGCGCGCGGAAGGCGCAGCGGGTGCTCGATCTGGGGACCGGCGGCGGTGAAGTGCTGTCGCGCATCGTCGCGGGGAGCCGCGCGTGCTGCGTGGCGACGGAGGAGTGGTCCGTGAACGCGCCCGTCGCGCAGCGGCGGCTGTGGCCGCTCGGCGTAGACGTCGTCCGCTGCGACAGCCTGCGCCTGCCGTTCGCCCCTGCGTCATTCGACCTGGTGCTTGACCGCCACGAGGCGCTCGAACCGAGCGAGGCGGCACGCGTGTTGCGCAGAGGCTGGCGCGTGGTCACGCAGCAGGTGGGGCCGGACAACTGGCCGGAGATGCGGCGCTTCTTCCCGCGCAAGACAGACTTCGGCGACCACTTCAACGCCTATCAGCGCGGCTTCGCGGCAGCCGGACTCATCGTAGACGAAGCGCGCTGGCACGAGGGACGCGTCGCCTTCGCCGAGTTGGGCGACATCGTCTACATGCTGCTCGTCGCGCCGTGGGAGATACCTGACTTCGATCCAGTGGCAGATCTCGACGCGCTGATCGCGCTCGAAGACGCGCTCGGCTCGGACGACGGGATCGTCCTCACCGAGACACGCTATATCATCGTGGCTCACCGTCCGGCCGAATCGGCCTGACGCGCGCCGGTGGGATTCGCTACCATGAGGCAGCCGCACGATGCGGCCGGCACGGCGAAAGGACGAACACCAGGACATGCAGGAACTCCGCGACCGCCTCAACGCACTCCGCGAGCGCGTGGCGCATGTCATGGTGCGTCTTTGACATCGCCGGACTCGAAGCCGAAGCCGCCTCGCTCGAGGCGCAGTCAGCCGCGCCCGCATTCTGGAACGAGCCGCAGACCGCCCAGGACGTGATGCGCCGCCTCTCGACCGTGCGCGCGCGCGTCTCTACGTGGCGCGGGCTCGAATCGAAGGTGCGCGAGCTGCTGGAGCTTGTCGACCTCGCGGAGGCGGAGGCCGATCAGGCGACCGCCGCCGACGTCCAGCGCGACACCGCCGCGCTGGAGAGGCAGCTCGACGACCTGGAGTTCGAGCTCACGTTCTCCGGCCCGTACGACGACCGCAGCGCCATCCTCGCTGTCCACGCCGGCGCCGGCGGCACCGAGTCGCAGGACTGGGCGGAGATGCTGCTCCGCATGTACCTGCGCTGGTGCGAGCAGCGCGGCTTCCAGGCGGAGGTGATCGACCTCATGCCGGGCGAGGAGGCGGGCATCAAGAGCGCCACGGTCGAGATACAGGGCGAGCATGCCTACGGCTACCTCAAGAGCGAGCGTGGCGTGCACCGCCTCGTGCGTCTCTCGCCGTTCGACTCCGAGAACCGCCGCCACACGTCGTTCGCGCTCGTCGAGGTGCTGCCGGAGGCGGGCGACGCCGCCGAGGTGAAGATCAACCCCGACGACCTGCGCGTCGACGTCTACCGCGCGAGCGGCCATGGCGGCCAGAATGTCCAGAAGAACTCGACAGCCATCCGCATCACGCACCTGCCCTCCGGCATCGTCGTCACGTGCCAGAACGAGCGCTCACAGCACCGCAACCGCGAGGCGGCGATGCGCGTGCTGGAGGCGCGGCTGATCGAGATCGAGCTGCGGAAGCAGGCCGAAGAGCAGGCGCGGCTCAAGGGCGAGCACGTGAGCGCCGGCTGGTCGAACCAGATCCGGAGCTACGTGCTGCACCCGTACAAGATGGTGAAGGACCACCGCACCGGATATGAAACAAGCGACGCGTTCGGCGTCCTGGAAGGCGATCTCGACGAGGCGATCAAGGCGTATCTCAAGACGACCGTGGGGTCGAAGGGTGCGTAACGCGGCAATCGTCGTGCTGGCGGCGGTGGCGGCGCTGATCGGCGTGGCCTGGCTGGCGCCGAGCGTCTCGGCGCAGCAGCCGATCACCGTCGTGTCCGAGGAGCCGCGCAACGAGTATCCGCAGGGCGTCACGTTCGCCATCTCCTTCAATGCGCCGGCGGACACGAAGGAGGTGCGCCTCCAGTATCATCTGGCGCCGGACGGCACCGGCGCGACCGCCGTCGCGACCTGCACGGGCACGGGGACGGTCAGCTGCACGTACTCGCTGACCAGCGGCCGCGGCATCTTCATCATCCCCGGTGCCGAGATCACCTACCACTGGGAGATCAGCGATACGGCGGGCGACCAGCTCTCGACGCCGGACAAGCTGTACGTCCACCAGGACACGCGCTTCACATTCGCGACGCTGCAGCACGACAACGTCACACTGTATTACCACTCCGGCAGCGAGTCGCAGGCGCAGGCCGTGCTCAACGCCGCCGTCGATACGCTGCAGAAAGTCGGCCAGCTCGAGCAGACGCAGGTGACGTTTCCTGTGAAGGTGTTTCTCTACACCACGGCGGAGGAGATGCGGCCGTCCATCGCCGCCGGCGGAGAAGGGCGCGGCGTGACGGTGCTCGGTGAAGTCGTGTACTCGGACACGGCGATGGTTTCGGCGGACGTGGCGACGCTCGACATCACGCGCCACGAGGTCGCGCACATCGTGACGCGCGAGGCGACGAAGGGCCCGTACGGTGTGCCCGCCTGGTTCAACGAGGGGATCTCCGTATTCTCGCAGTCGAAGCCGCTCGCCGGGCACGACGCCGCGCTGCAGGCCGCCATCGATAGCGACAAAGCGCTGTCGATGCGCGAGCTGAACTCATCCGCGACGGGCGCGGTCGGGGCGACCGTGGGGCTGTACTACGGCGAGGCGGGGTCGATCGTGAAGTACCTGGTCGACACGTTCGGGCCGGAGAAGTTCGCGCAGCTCCTGAAGACGTTTAAGGACGGGACGACGCCGGACAAGGCGTTCCAGTCGGTCTACGGATTCGATTCGCTGGGCCTGGAGAACAACTGGCGCCAGTCCGTCGGCCTGGCGCCGCGCGCCGCATCGGCCACCGCCACGCCGCGCGCGACGCAGGAGGCTCGCGCCCCGGTCACGCCTGCCGGTGGCGCCACGCCGGCCGCCTCGCCAGGCTCGTCGGGCGGGGGCGGCAACGTCACCGCGGTCGTGATCATCGTGCTGCTCATGGTGCTGGTGCTCGGAGCGGCGGGCGCGGCGATCGCCGTCGTGCGGCGGCGCCTGTAGCCCTGCTCAGACGTCGGCGACGAAACAGCCGGCGCTCTTCGGCGCCCGGAACACGCCCTCCCTGACGACGATCTCTTGGATGCGGCGCTCCATCGATGCGAGGAGCAGCGGCCGGTGGCGACCGTCGGCCGGGCGGTCCACGATGCCGTCCACCTGGTAGCTCGCGTAGTAGCGCAACGCCGCCGCGGCGTCCGGGAAGACGAGCGCGTCGTCACGCACGAGCACGCGCGCCGACGCGAAGACGGATCGCACCAGCGCGACGTCGTCGAGCGTGAATCGGAGCGACTCGACGGGTGCCGGCGTGAAGCCGTGCTCGCGGGCGGCGGCCTCGTGCAGGCTCTGGAGCCGCCCGCCGTTGTCCGCCGCGTTCGTCGCGAGGATGGCGCGGCCGCCCGGCTTCAGCACGCGGCGCAGCTCGCGCAGCGCGGCGTCGCGGTCGGGCACGTGGTACAGCATGTGGTTGGCCATCACGCGATCGAAGGTGCCGTTGCCGAACGGCAGCGCCTGGACGTCCGCCGCCAGCGGCGCGACCGCCAGCCGCTGTTCGGCCGCCTGCGCGCGCACCTCGCGCAGCATGCCGGCCGAGAGGTCGCTGGCAACGATGCGCGCGCGGCACCCGGCGACGAGCGCATGGTACGTGCCGGGGCCGCAGCCGGCGTCGAGCACCGTCATGCCCGGTGCGATCGCTGCCTGCTCGATCAGCCACTCGCGGAAGCCGTCGCCGCGCTCGCTGTAGAGCCGGTGCGCCTCGATGCGCGCGCGGAGCCTCTCGGCATCGCCGTACTGCCAGGCGAGGTACGCGCGGTCGACGCCGACGTCCTCCATGGGCCGGCTCAGCGGGTCGTGTCCGCGGTGCCGCGGCCGCCGGAGGGCCCGCGCCCGATATCGATCGGCTGGACGCTGGCGGCGGGCGGGTTGTTGTACAGCCCGGGCCGGTAGTTGTACAGCGCCTGGGTGCTGCGTCCGGCGTCGAGCGTGTAGAAGATGCTGTAACGCTGTGAGAGGAACCGCTCGAACGGCGCGTACTCCAGCAGCCAGACGTACGTGATCTGGTGCGCCGTATCCACCGCTTTCCCCTTGTCGGTGAGCTGGCTGATCGACGACTTGTCCTTCTCCAGGACGTCGAGCTGGAGCCGGTCGCGGTTGAGCACGGCGAACTGCGGGTACGCGAAGCCGATCATCACGACGCTGCGGTCGGGGACCCGCCGGTGCTCCAGGTCGTGTACGAACGAGAGCTGCGCGTTCATCGTGTCCCGGTTCGACAGGAGCATCCCCTGGCCGAGGCGCAGCTCCTTGAACGAGCTCAGGGCCACTTCGTGGTTCGTCGTCGTCAGGTCGACGAAATTCGCCAGCAGCATCACGGAGATGACGCCGGCCAGCACCGCCGTCCTGAAGTAGCGCCCGATGAGCAGGAAGGCGAATGGGAAGAGCGGGATCAGGTACGCCGCTTCGTGTGGCAGGCGCAGGAAGACGATCACGTACAGCACGACGGCGAGTGTCCAGAACATCACGTCCTTGTCGCGCACGGCGTCCCCCGGCAGCTTTGCGAGGCGCGGCAACGACACCAGCACTCCGATGCCCACGGCGAGTGTGCCCAACAGGCCCAGCGAGTCCTTGGCCAGCAAGCGTATCACTGTGCGATAGGCGACCTTCGCGTCGTAGAAGCCGAGGAAGTCCGGGCCGTACTTCCACACGATCGGAAGGAACGCGAGCATCGGGATGACGACCGCCCAGACGACGAAGTCGCGCAGCTCGCCGCGCTTGCCGTCGCGCCACAGGTAGACAACCGCCGGCAGCAGCATCGCCGCCGAAGGCAGCCGCGAGCCTATGGCCAGGCCGATCATGATGCCCGCCATCGATGTCTGCCGCGACAACAGGAAGTAATAGCAGCCCAGGATGAGCGTCAGCGCCCATGCGTAGTCCATCGTGTTCATCGTGTTGATCCAGAGGAGTGGCTGGAACGCGAAGCCGACGACGATCAGCGCCTGGTTCGGCAGCCCCACCTTCTGCACGATGCGCGCGAAGAACCACAGGCCGAGCAGCGACACTGCGATCGTCAGCGAGTTGGTCGCGAGCCAGCCGCCCTTGATCACGGCGGCGTAGCCGAGCTCCGCGACCGGGTAGCCGGGCAGGCGTGACGGGTAGAACTCGTGCTTGTCCCACAGCCAGTAGCCGGTGAGCGCGATGCGCCAGGCGTCGGGCTTGGTGCCGAAGCCGTTGTCGATGAACGGCACGCGTCCGGCGATGTACGCGATCGCCAGCGCGACGAACGCCAGCGGTCGGGAGAGGTCGTAGTTCAGCGCGCGCTGCAACACGCCGGTAGCCGCTTCCGGCTCTTGCGGTTGTGCGATGCGCTCGTCGGCCGGAGTGGCGATCGTCGTCATCGGTCCGGGATCTCGCCCTCCGACGACAGCCGCTGCCGTACGGTGAACACGCGCTGCGCCGCGGTGAAGTGCGACAACACCGCCAGCACCCACAATGCCCAGCGCACCACGCCGTGCCCGACGACAAGCGCGCCGCCGAGCACGAGCACGCGCTCGGCCCGCGTGAACAACCCCTCGCGCAGCGTCAGCCCGATGCCCTCGGCGCGCGCGCGGACGTAGCTCACCATGATCGAGCCGACGATCGCCGCGTAGCACAGCACGATCTCCTCGGTGTGGCCGCCGATCTCGGTGTAATGGAAGAGCAGCCCGGCCAGCACGGCCGCCTCCGACACGCGGTCGAGCACGGAGTCGAACACGGCGCCGAACTTCGTGACGGTGCCCGTCTTGCGCGCCAGCGCGCCGTCGAGCAGGTCCAGCGCGCTGAAGACGAGCATGACGAGGCCGGCCCAGAGGAAGTGGCCGCCCGCCGCGAGCGCGCCCGCCGCGACGTTCCCGCCGAAACCCGCGACGGAGATCATGTTCGGCGTGATGCCGGCGGCGGCAAGCGGCGAGACGATGGGGTCGGTGATGCGCGTCGAGACCTTGTGCGGGACGAGCGTGAAGGACGGCAAACGGCCCCCGGCTGCTGCGCTGGCTGTAGTTCCGCGGAGACTATACCGCGTCGGACGGCGAAGCAAGCCAGGCGGCGCGCCCGGCCGTACCATATGCGTGTACCCGCGCGCGGAGTGTATGGTGCGCGGACGAAGGAGCGGATGATGCCCGATTCGATCACGGTGCTGTACGGCGACAGAGATACACGGCTGGCACGCGCTGAGGCGCTGGGCGACGACCTCTGGCTGCCGCTCGACGATCTCACTTCGGCGAGTGGCTGGGTGCTGAAGCCGGAGGGCGCGTGCCTGGGCCAGGTGTGCGTGCCGATCCCGCCCGACCGGCGCGAGCGCTTCCTCCGCGGCGATGGCGCCGCCGCGCGCTTCAATCTGGCCGAGCTGGCCCGGCTGCTCGACATGCCCGTCGTCGCCGACGCTGCCACCTGCACCTGGTGCTTTGGCGAGAGCGCGCAGGCGCGCGGCGCGCACCTCGCGTCGCTGGAGGCGCCGGACTTCACCCTGCCCGATCTCGATGGCCGCACGCACTCGCTGAGCGACTATCGCGGCATGAAGGTGTTCATGGTCGCGTGGGCCTCGTGGTGAGGCTGCCGCTTTGAGCTGCCGGTCTGGCAGTCACTGCGTGAAGAGCTGAAGGGCCAAAACTTCGAAGTGATCACCGTCGCGCTCGACAGCGGCGGCGCCGATGCCGCACGCCCGTGGATCGAGCGCGCGCATCCGTCGCACCCGTCGCTCATCGACCGCCGTCACGTCGTCGCCGACCTCTATCAGATGGTCAACGTGCCGACCGCCGTGTGGATCGACGAGGATGGTGTCATCGTGCGCCCGCCGGAGACGCCGGCGTCCGGAAAGATGATGGCGGATCTGCTTGGCATCGAAACCAACGCATACCTCGACGCGATCCGCGACTGGGTCGCGAAAGGCCCTGCGAGCGTGCATGTGCCGCCGCCGCGGGAGCGCGTCGCACGGCAGCACGCGCCGGACAGTGCCGATGCGCTCGCCGCCGCGAACTTCCGTCTGGGCGAGTACCTGTTCGCGCACGGCGACGCGGACGCGGCGCGGCCCTATTTCGAGGAGGCGATGCGGCTGCGTCCGGAGAGCTGGACGTACCGGCGCCAGGCGTGGGCGAACTACGACCCGCGTCAGAACGCCGGCCGCGGCTGGTACGAGGCCATGCTTGAGACCGGCGACACGCCCTACTACGCGCCCGTGCGCCTTGGTGACGCGCTCCCGCCTGACGATGCGGAGGCGGCGCGCCGCCAGCGTGAGCTCCTATCGGCGCTGATCAAGCCGCTGCTGCCGCCGGAGGGCGCGTAAGCGGTTCGGAGCGAGTGCCGGATGAGCTGGTAGGTGTCTCGGCCTGTCAGCTTGCGGCGGCCGCAGCCGGGTCATCCAGGAAGTAGCGGACGCGCTCCTTTTTGAACTCGCGCGCGCTCCAGAGGATCTCGTAGTCGCTGATCCCGACCTTGTCCGATAGCTCGGCGACCACCGCGGCGACCTCGTCGCGCGTCTCGCAGTGGATCATCGAGAACAGCGCATACGGCCAGTCGGGGAACGTCGGCCGCCAGTAGCAGTGGCTGACGCGAGTGTCGGCCGCGAGCAGCTCGCCGACTTCTTCGATGCGCTCTTCTGGCACGCGCCAGCACGCCATGCCGTTGGCGCTGAAGCCCGCCTCCTGGTGTCGGAGCACCGCGGCCATGCGGCGCAGGAGGCCCTCGTCGCGCATCGCCCGCAGCCGCTCCAGCAGCGCCGCCTCGCTCATCCCGAGCTGGCGCGCTGCCGCGGCCCACGGGTGGCTGACGAGCGGCAGGTCCTCCTGGCAGACGCGGATGATGTCCTTCTCCGCGGCCGTCAGCTCGCGGCGGGCGCCCCGCTGGCGCTTCTCGCGCGGTCGGGAGTCTGTCTTCTTCTCCACCATGTCGTACTCGACGGCGATCTTGAACAGCTTGAGCGCGGGCAGGACGTGGTACGTCAATGCGCCGGCGCGCCGCGCGAGGTCCGCCACCGTCGCGTCGAAGTCGCGCTCGCGCGGGATCGCCAGCACGGCCCAGAGGTTAAAGTGGTGCTCGCGGGCGTAGTTGTGGCTGACCCCCGGGTCGGCGCTGATCACCGCGGCGGCCTTGTCCAGCCGGGCCGGGTCGACCGCGAAGGCGATGAGCGCGCTCTTGTAGCCGATGCGGAAGACGTCGAAGATCGGGCTGATGTGGCGCAGCACGCCGGCGTCGCGCAGCGCCTGCGCGCGCCGCAACGCCTCGTCCTCGCTGATCCCGACCTCCTCGGCGATGGCGGCGAATGGCCGCTCGGTGAGCTGTAGTGAGCCCTGCAGGGCGTTGAGGATCTGCCGGTCGGTCAGGTCCAGCTCAGGCATGCTACGAATAGCGTTCCTCCGTCCACGGGTCGCCGTGGATGTGATAGCCGTACATCTCCCAGAACCCGGGCTTCTCTTCCTCCATGAAGACGAGGCCGCGCACCCACTTGGCACTCTTCCAGAAGTAGAGCTTCGGCACGACCAGGCGCAGCGGCCATCCGTGCTCCTTCGTCAGCGGCTGGCCGTTGTGCTGGTGGGCGAAGAGCACGTCCTCGTCCATCAGCTCGGCCAGCGAGATGTTTGTGGTGTACCCGCCGTAGCTGTGTACCATCACGTGCTTCGCGGAGGGCCCGGGCGTCACGTGCCGCATGAGGTCCGTGAACCTGACGCCGGTCCAGTCGTTGTCGAACTTGCTCCAGTGCGTGACGCAGTGGATGTCGCTGCGGATCGTCGTCTGCGGCAGCGCCATGAACTCGTCCCAGGTGAAGTGCGTCTCCTGCTCGACGAGCCCGACGACGGAGAACGTCCACGTGGCGAGGTCGATCACCGGGGTGCCGCCGTATTGCAGCACCGGCCAGCCGTCGGTGAGCTTCTGGCCGGGAGGGAGGCGATCCCCGTGGCGCTCGTGGTCCTCGCGGGCCCGGCGGTTGAACAGGTCGAGTGCCATGCACGGTGCCTTTCCAGGTGGTCGCGACCGCCGTCAGGATATCACGAGCCGTCTGGAGGATTATGGGCAATCCTGCGGCTCGGCGGTGCCGCCGGCATGCCGTCAGGGCACGGCGACGCAGATGACGTTGGGGTGCTTCAACAGCTCCGCGTCATCGGTATCGCACGCTTTGTCATCGCCGAGGCCTTGCTCGAGCGACGTGTAGAAACGGGCGCCCGTGCCGTCCGAGGAGTACCAGTAGTTGAAGCCGTTGCCGAGCGGGTCTTTCGGAAGGTCGCCGTCGATGTACTGGCGGAACTGGCAGCCCTGGTCGAGCTGCTCGTAGGTGCACAGCGTCTGGACGTGGGCGTTGGTCGACGGGTAGGCGCCGGTCTGCGTCTTGAACTTCTGCGCGGCCTGGATCAGCCGTGCCAGGTCCAGCTTGCGACGGGTGTCCCGCTCGGCGGGCGTGCCCTGCGCGCTGCCGCCCGGCGGCGGCACGGGGACGGTCGCGCTCGCCGTTGCGGTGGGAGCCCCCGGCGGCGTCGCCGTGGGCGCCACGTAGGCGTTGCGGATCGGCGTGCCGATGGCGCCGACCGGTGGCGCCGGCGTCGCTTCGCCGCCCGTCGTCAGGTCGAGCCAGGCCACGCCGGCGAGCGCGCTCGCCAGCAGTGCCACCGGCACGACGACGTTCAGCTTGACGCGCAGGCGCATGTTCGGCCCCCTCGCAACCCCGGTCGCCGGTCACTATAGCAGCCGGTGCGACGCGGGGGCGCGGTGCGCGTCAGGCCGTGGCGCCCTCGCTGCCGCCGAGGTGATACGGCACCTCGGTCACCACGGTGCTGGGGCGGTCGAGCAGCGCATTCTTCAGCCGCCGCGCCGACTGGTTGTGCAGCCAGCGCTGCCAGGGCCACGCCGTGCGGAACTCCGGCAACACGACGGTCACGTAATGCCCCGGGTCGGCCCGGTCCAGCGCATCGATGTACGAGATCACGGGGGCCACGAACGAGCGGTACGGCGAATCGATGATCACCAGCGGCACGTCCAGCACCGCCGCCTCCCAGACACCGCGCAATCGCTGGCCCTCTTCCACGTCGTCGGTAATGTGCAGCGCGGTGACCTGGGGCGAGATCGTGCGGGCGTAGTCGACCGTGCGCAACACTGCGCGGTTGATCTCGTCGACCGGCACGAGGACGACGTGCCGGTGGCGGGCGCCGGTCTCGAGGATCGTGCCGAGCGGCACCTCGAGCTGCTCGTGCACCGCCGTGTAATGGCGGTAGATCGAGAAGAACACGACCGCCAGGACCGCCATGGCGATCATGCTGAGCCACGCACCCTCGCTGAACTTGGTGCCACCGATGATCACCGCGACCACGGCGGTCGTCATCGCGCCGATGCCGTTGATCACCATGCTGCCCTTCCAGCCCGGCTCGCGCAGTTTCCACCAGTGGCGCACCATGCCGCTCTGCGAGAGCGTGAATGACATGAACACGCCGAACGCGTATAGCGGGATCAGGCGGTCGACGTTAGCGTCGAAGAGGATGAGCAACGCCGATGCGATGACGCCCAGCACGATGATGCCGTTCGAGAAGGCCAGCCGGTCGCCGCGGAAGGCGAACTGGTGTGGCAGGAACCGGTCCTTGGCGAGGATGGAGAAGAGGCGCGGGAAGTCCGCGTAACTCGTGTTCGCGGCGAGTACGAGAATCAATGCCGTGGCCGTCTGGATGTAATAGAAGATCGGAGAGTGCCCGAATACCACCTTCGCCACTTGCGCCGGTGCGGAGACCTGGTCGGCATGCCGGACGCCGAACTCGTGAGCTAGGATCGTGAGACCGATGAAGAAGACGGCGAGGATGCCGGCCATCCACATCAGCGTGATGGAGGCGTTGTGCGACGCGGGCTTCTTGAACGCGGGGATTCCGTTGGAGATCGCCTCGACGCCGGTGAGCGCCGCGCAGCCTGACGCAAACGCGCGTAGCAGCAGGAACCACGTCAGGCCGTGCACGCCGGCGGTGTGCCAGCCGGACGACGGCTCCACAGCGTGCAGGCTGGGATCGATCGCGAAGCGGGCGAAGCCGCCGATGAGCAGGATCGCGAAGGCTAAGATGAACATGTAGGTCGGGATCGCGAAGATCGTGCCTGACTCCCGGATGCCGCGCAGGTTGAGGATCGTGATCACGGCCACGAATGCGACCGAGATCTCGACCCGCGCCGGGTGCAGCTCCGGCATCGCCGACGTGATCGCAAAGACCCCCGCGGCAATCGACAGTGCCACCGTCATGATGTAGTCGACCGACAGCGCCGCCGCCGCGCTCAGCCCTGCGATGTCACCGAGGTTCTCCCGCGCCACGATGTACGAGCCGCCGCCGCTCGGGTAGGCCCGGATCGTCTGGCGGTACGAGAACGTGACGATGGCCAGCAGCACGCCGATGGCGATCGCGATCTCGATCGAGCGCGTCAGCGCACCGGCGCCGGCCGCGACCAGCACCAGCAGGATCTCGTCCGTGGCGTACGCGCTCGAAGACAGTGCGTCGGACGAGAAGACGGCGAGCGCTTTGACCTTGGAGAGGCGCTGCCCTTCCGCTTCCTCTGACGAAATCGGCGAGCCTAGCGCCAGCCGGCGGACGGAACGCCAGACTCGCTGGGCGCCCGTGCGGGGTGCCGTCGCGCGCTCGGTGGCGCGGAACGTCCCCTCCTCCTCGGCACGCTCGAAACGGCGCTCGCCGGTCCGCACGCGGCGAGCGAATCGCGAGCCCGGCTTCGCGCCGCGGACAATCTCCGTCCCTTCCACCTCGGGAATGGCGCCTCGTCTTGGCACCCGGATGCGGGTGTGGCGCTCGTCGTCCGGGGATTCCGGCCGCTGTTCGTCAACCACGGCTCCCTCCGCTCATCAGGGCGCGAAGCCGGATCGGCTGTGCAAGGGAAAACGCAAGGTGTGAGTTCAGTGTCGCCTCATCCTGTCGATGCCGCTCGATCGTAGCGCGCCGATCCCGAGGCGTAAAGCTCCACGGCTGCCGGGCGCTCGCGTAGTGTGCTACCATGCCGCTCGATATGGGTACCACATTCGCTCCAGAGGTGCGCACAACCCGCGGTTCATCGCCGCGGGGCGTTATCGGCCGCTCGCCGTCCTTCCGATAGGCAGGCCGATCCGCCGGTCCGATCCCGGCGAGACATCCAGGAGCAGATCCCCCATGAAGGTCGAACTCTACGACACCACGCTCCGCGACGGCGCCCAGATGGAGGGCATGTCGCTGTCGGTTGAGGACAAGCTGAAGGTCGCCCGCAAGCTCGATGAGCTGGGCGTGCACTACGTCGAAGGCGGCTGGCCCGGCAGCAACCCGAAGGACGCTGAGTTCTTCGTGCGCGCCCAGTCGCTGAACCTCCAGCACGCCCGCCTCGCCGCCTTCGGCTCTACCCGCCGTGCCGGTGGCGACGCGAAGACCGACGCCAACCTGCGCGCCCTGCTCGACGCGCGCACGCCCGTCGTCACGCTCGTCGGCAAGACCAACGACGTGCACGTGCGCGACGTGCTGGAGACGTCGCTGGAGGAGAACCTCGCGATGATCGCCGACTCCGTCCGGCTCATGGCGGCAAACGGGCGCACGGTCTTCTTCGACGCCGAGCACTTCTTCGACGGCTTCGTCTCCGACCGCGCATACGCGCTGCGCTGCCTGAAGGCCGCGGCCGGCGCCGGCGCGAACTGCCTCGTGCTGTGCGACACCAACGGCGGCATGACGACCGAGCAGCTCGTCGAGGCGATCCGCGCCGTGCAGGCCGAGGTCGATGCGCCGCTCGGCATTCACACGCACAATGACGCCGACCTGGCCGTCGCCAACTCGCTCGCGGCCGTGCGCGCGGGCGTGCAGCAGGTGCAGGCGTGCGTCAACGGCTACGGCGAGCGCTGCGGCAACGCCAACCTGATGAGCATCATCGCCAACCTCAAGCTGAAGATGGGGCTCGACGTGGTCAGCGACGAGCAGCTGGCGATGCTCACCGAGGTGAGCCACTACGTCAGCGAAGTCGTCAACATGGTGCCCGACCCGTACCAGCCGTACGTCGGCACCAGCGCGTTCACGCACAAGGGCGGGCTCCACGTCGCGGCTGTCCTGAAGTCCGACGCGAGCTACCAGCACGTGCCGCCCGAGGTCGTCGGCAACGAGCGCCGCCTCGTCGTGTCGGAGTTGGGCGGCAGCCGCAGCGTGCAGCAAAAGCTCAAGGAGGTCGGCTTCGAGGAGGAGCTGTCGCGCGACGAGGCGCGAGCATTGCAGGAGCTGGTCAACGAGCAGGAGTCGAAGGGCTACCAGTACGAGGGCGCCGAGGCGTCGTTCGAGATGCTCGTGCGCCGGGCGCGCCCCGGCTACGCGCCGCCGTTCGAGCTCGAGGACTTCTGGATCGTCGAGCGCCGCGCCTCCGCCACCGCGCAGCACGACCGCGAGATGCAGGCCGAGGCGATGGTCAAGGTGCGCATCGACGGCAAACTGATGCAGACGGCGGCCGAAGGCAACGGCCCGGTGAACGCGCTCGACGCCGCCGTGCGCAAGGCGATGGTCGAGTTCTTCCCCACCATCTACGCCGTGAAGCTCATCGACTACAAGGTGCGCATCATCGACAGCACCGCTGGCACGAGCGCCGCCGTGCGCGTGCTGATCGAGTCGTCGGACGGGGAGCGCATGTGGACGACCGTGGGCGCCAGCACCGACATCATCGAGGCGTCGTGGCTCGCCCTGGCCGATTCATTGGAGTACTTCCTGGTCAAGCGCGCCGGCTGGACCCCCGGCTGAGGGCGTCTGTCAGGTGGCGGTGGCCGCGCCAGTCAGCGCCTCCAGGATCGTGCTCGTCGACGGCATTCCCCGCTGGAAGAAGCGCACGACGCCCTCCCGGTCGATGCCCACGACGGTCCGGTTGACGAGCATCAGGATCGGAATCGGCATCAGCGCGTCGTACGCGCGCGAGACGCGCCCCCCGTCGTCGAGCAGTAGCGGCGTCCTGAAGCCGTGCCGCTCGGAGAACTTCCGGTGCGTTGCCGCGCTGCCCGGGTTGACGCCGAACACCGCGACGCCGGCAGCGACGTACTTGTCGTAGTCGTCGCGCGCCGTGCAGAGCTGCTTCGTGCAGCCGGGCGTGTTGTCGGCCGGGTAGAACATCAACACCACGGCCGACTTGCCGCGGAAGTCTGAGAGCCGCACGCGGTTGCCGCGCTCGTCCTCCAGGTCGAAGTCGGGCGCCTCTTGGCCGATGCTGATCATCGCTGCCTCCGGATCACCCGCACAGCCCGCGGGTCTGGCCAACGTTAGTGTACGCCGCAGTCGCGCGCGCGGTTTTGCCGGCCCCGGCGGCCCTGCCGATTGGATGAAAAATCGAATAAAGTAGCTAAGGACTTGGCAAACCTACTTCCACCGGCGTGAATCCGTGCCTACAATGCCGTCGCATTTGCGACAGAACACACAAGGAGCACCGCCATGACCTACGTGATCACGGAAGCCTGCATCGGCACGAAGGACCGCTCGTGCGTCGACGTCTGCCCGGTCGACTGCATCCACGACGAGGGTGACGACGACAAGATGCTCTACATCGACCCCGATGAGTGCATCGACTGCGGTGCTTGCGAGCCAGCCTGCCCCGTGAACGCGATCTACGCCGAGGACGACGTGCCCGACAACCTGAAGCCTTACACAGAGATCAACGCGATCTGGTACAAGGACAAGGCGGGCGCCCGGGCGAAGGTCAACGCGATCGCTCCCTGATCGACGGCGATTCACGAGACGAAGTGGCCCGGACGCGCGTCCGGGCCACTGCCGTGTCCGATTCTGACGGGGAAACCACGGGCTCTGACCGCTGAACTGGGTGAGAATGCCGTCAGAGACGGTGCGTTACCATCGCCTCGGGCGTCTGCGATAGATCTTGCCCTCGCTGTCGCAGGGGCCCGATTGGTGGCGGGGTGGCGCGTCACGACCTCGTGGCAGCGCCTCCCTCCGCCCCGTCCGCGAAGCCCGGCGCGGGCGATGGGGCGATAGTCTGCCGGGCAGCGCCGCGTCGGCGCTGCCATCCCCACGACAGCTCGCTGGCGAGGATAAGGATGCCGGCCCACACCACCAGATCGCCCGGGCTGGCCACGATTCCCCCGTGCCCCAGCCGGACGACGATGCTGTCACCGAGCCCCATGGCGCGGCCGCTGCCGCTCTCCAGCAGCACGTCCTTGGAGCCGGCGATCCAGTCGCCGGCACGATAGGTCAGCGCGCGCTCCTGCCCGACGGCGGAAACCACCGTGCTGCGCTCGATGGGCATCAGCCCGCCGTTCGCCAGGATGGCGGCCAGGTTCGCCGCCAGCCCCACGTACATCACCCACACGCCGATGTGGCGGCGGTGCGGCCAGAGCGCCGCGGGCACCGCCGCCACCGTCGCCGGCAGCACGACGCGCACGGCCAGTGATGAGCCCGCGAAGCGGATCACGCCGAGCTGCAGCACGACGAGGCTGATGGCGAAGCTGGCGCTGAGGACGGCGGTGCGGCTGGCCACGCGGTTCACCCTCCGGTCGGGCCCGGACGTGCCGCTCCGGGCAGGGGAGTATCGACGGGTGCGGCGGAAAACGAAATGCCCCCGCTGGGCGGAGGCATTCGCAGTCTTGCGGGCCGATGTGAGATCAGCCCCAGCTCCACGGCGCGACCATTACGGCGGCCGCAGCCAGGATGTTCAGTGCCACGAGCGCGGCGGGAATGAAGCGGGTCATCGATACCTCCAGACAGTTGACTTCCTTCTGCTACTGGAGGAATCGGCAGGGATCTCCCTGACTTGAGGGCTCAGGGGCGCCTAGGTGAACTTCTTTGTGGTTGCCGGCCGGGTTCCCTACGGGGCCGCCCCCGTCGACCGCCCTCTCTGGCTTCGAAGCCGGCGTATTGTTCGCTACGGGGGCCTGTGATAGCATCTCGCGGGATAGCGTAGAAATTCACAAAGTGCCACGACGGGAGACCGCAGCCCGTGATCGAGCAGTTTGGCCGAGCCGGATTCCTGCTGATATTCGCGGTCGCGTTCCCCCTCCTGCCTATCGTCGCTTCCGTCGCCCTCGGAGTGTTTCGCATCCGGCCAAAGAAACCCGACCCGGTCAAGCAGTCGGTCTACGAGTGCGGCATGGTGCCGATCGGCGATGCGCACGTCCGCTACAACGTGCGCTACTACCTGTTCGCGCTGCTGTTCGTCGTCTTCGACGTGGAGGCGGTCTTCCTCTACCCGTGGGCGGCCGCCTACCGCCACCTCGGCGTGTACGCCTTCGTCGAGGCGATGATCTTCATCGCCATCCTCGGCGTCGGCTACGCCTACGCCTGGCGCAAGCGCGCCATGGAGTGGCTCTAGTGCCGCACGCCGCGACGCTCACGCTTCCCGGCGCGCAGGTCGCAGAGCGTATCCGCGCGGCGCTGCCGGGGGCGCTGCGCGACGTGCAGGACGCGTTCGTCGTCCTGGAGCCGGCGTCCGCGCTCGAGGCGATGCGCGTGGTGCGCGACGACCCGGTGCTCGACGGCAAGTTCCTCGTGCAGCTCTGCAGCGTCGACATGATCACGCGGATCGATGTCGTCTATCACGTCTCGTCGCTCGCGCAGAACCACATCTTCGAGCTGAAGGTGCCGGCTGACCACGAGCGGCCGGAGGTGCCGTCCGTGTCGCCGCTGTGGGTCGGGGCGTGGCTCCAGGAGCGCGAGGTGTACGACCTCATGGGCGTCACGTTCACCGGCCACCCGTCACTGACGCGGCTGTTCCTGTGGGATCAGTTCCCCGGCCACCCGCTGCGCAAGGACTTCATGTCACTGCCGGGCGGGCAAAAGTCCGGCCTCAGCCAGTTCCCGAAGCAGGTCCCGGGCCAGAGCGGCCAGGAGTTCCGGCCGAAACAGCCCGGCACCGGCGCATAGCCGCACCGCGTAGAAGGATCGTCGTGCCGATCACGTCCGAACCCGTCGAGGTCAACATCGGACCGCAGCACCCGAGCACGCACGGCGTGTTCCGCATGGTCGCGAAGATCGACGGCGAGCGCATCGTCGACGTGAAGATGGTCGTCGGCTACCTGCACCGCAGCATGGAGAAGCTGGCCGAGGAGCGGACGTTCACCCAGAACATCCCCTTCACCGACCGCATGGACTACCTCTCGTCCATGATCTCCAACCTCGGCTACTGCCTGTCCGCCGAGAAGCTGGCCGGCGTCGAGGTGCCGGAGCGGGCGCAGTACCTCCGCGTGATCTTCTCCGAGCTGCAGCGCATCGCGAGCCACCTCATGGCGACCGGCACGTTCATCAACGACTGCGGCGCCTGGCAGACACCCGTCATGTACTGCCTCCGTGACCGCGAAAAGGTGCTCGACCTCTTCGAAATGACGTGCGGCGCGCGCCTCACGACGAACTACATGCGCATCGGCGGCGTCGCCTTCGACATTCCCGACGAGTTCCTGCCCGCGCTGGACCGGCTGGTCAACGACGACCTCCCCGGCCGTTTCGAGGAGTACGACAATCTGCTCGTCGGCAATGAGATCATCATGATGCGCGCGCGCGACGTTGGCGTTGTCACGCCCGAGCTGGCGATCAACGCCTCGCTCAGCGGGCCGATGCTGCGCAGCGCCGGTATCGCCTGGGACATTCGCAAGGCGGACCCGTACTGCGTCTACGACCGCATGAAGTTCGACCTCCCCGTCGGCTACAACGGTGACGCATACGACCGCATGCTGATCCGCATCGAGGAGATGAAGCAGAGCATGCGGATCATCCGGCAGGCGATGCACGATCTCCCCGGCGGCCCGCACAAGACCGACGTGCCGCTGGCGCTGCGCCCGCCCGCCGGCGAGGCGTACTCGCGCGTGGAGTCGCCGAAGGGTGAGCTCGGATTCTACGTCGTGAGCGACGGCGGACCGGCGCCGTACCGCTGGCACGTGCGCGCGCCCTCGCTGATCAATCTGAGCGTGTTGAAGGAGATGACTGTCGGCCAGACGATCGCCGATGCGATCGTCACGCTGGGCAGCATCGACATCAACGTGGGCGAGGTGGACCGATGAACGCCCTGCTCCTGACGCTCATCACGAAGCACTGGTACGACATCCGCGACCTCTCGAACCTCAGCGCGAAGATC
>Ga0153916_10000757_pt1 | contig 22298 bp, 20 predicted proteins | sample Opewatmetagenome_FD_109642 | JGI IMG/M metagenome (GOLD analysis project Ga0153916, IMG submission 109642) | Freshwater wetland microbial communities from Ohio, USA - Open water 3 Core 3 Depth 4 metaG | ecosystem: Environmental > Aquatic > Freshwater > Wetlands | place: USA: Ohio, Lake Erie...
AGCGTCGCCAGCAGCTCGAACTCTGTGGGGGTCAGGTTTACCTGCACACCCCGCACTGTCAATGTATGCTCACCCAAATCAAGAGACAGATCACCCATAGAGATACGCTTGCTGGGGGATAATTTAACTGCATTCGTCCGTCTGAGCACAGCACGCACACGGGCAACGACTTCACGGGGATTGAAAGGTTTGGTGATGTAATCATCCGCGCCCAGCTCCAGACCGATAATCCTATCGCTGTCATCCACGCGGGCGGTGAGCATAATGATAGGAGTGTCTGACAGTTGCCGGTCGAAACGAATCAGGCGGGTTAGATCCCACCCGTCCCGGTCGGGAAGGCCTAGATCAAGCACAAGCAGGTCCGGCGTCTCGCAACGCAGCACATGCAAACCAGTTTCGGCGTTTAAAGCCGTTAAAACGCGGTAGCCGGCCTGTTCCAGATAATCCCTGACCAGCCGCAAGATATTGGCTTCGTCGTCGATCACCAGGATCTTAGTCATTATTCACCCCTTACCAGACATCTGTAAAAAGATAGATATTAATTTTACCTTCAGGGGTAAAAGTATGCATAGATGTTCACATTCAGTAAAATGTCGCAGTGCATGTCATGAGGCATGCACTGCGACATTGGATTTATCCTTTTAGCAGGCTGGCAACGATTTTAAGGTTCTCCTTGAGTGAAAGTCCACTCTCAACCGATAGCAGGTAATCACCGCGCACGAAAAAGGCGGTCCAAGCCTGCGGCCCCTGGAAGATCACTACTCGGATGCCATCGATGGTTCGGATTTCCTGGAGCTTGTTAATGCGTTCCTGGAACAGCCTGGCATCCAAGTACGGGAGATTATCGCACTCGCAGCCACAATGCTCAGGCTGTGCTGCATCATATTCTTTCAGCCATTGATCCATATCTCCATTTGGGAAATACGATTTCGTGATCAGGAGGCGATGATCTTTGCCTTGATAATAAATTCCCTGGATGACGTTCCCAGTGGGGCCTTTCATTTTGAAGAAGGGAATGCCTCTCACCCGACGACCAAGAAAGCTGGATCCATCCTCGGTGGAGAATAGCAGGGAAGTGAGTTCTCCGGGGAGCTCAAACCCGGAGATGAGCTTAAACCCTTCCGGCACATAGCCAGGGATGAGGTCAGTTGGCGGCTCAATCTCAGGCGCGACGAATTTCGCCCGGGTGCCACAGGCAGTCAGGAAGCTTGTAAGCAGGAAAAGCAGCGGTATGGTGAGTTTAAGTTTGGTGTACATGAGAATCTCCTTTTATTGTTGGTTTATTCTCAGTATACAAACTAAATCTGAAGATTTTCTCGAGCTAAACCAGAGGTATCCTTGAGACTTGAGAAGCCTTTAGTATGAAGCTAGATGTTGGGGGATTAATCTTCTTCCCTCCACAGCGTGGCGATCCAAGCGACCAGGCGCGCAGTATGGAGGGTAATTTCGTATGAATTGCTGAGCAGAAGCAGATAAAGGGCCGGCAGCAAGCTCATAATGCCTAAGAGCGGCTTGATGAACAGGAGGGCAGTGGCGTAGGTCAGCATGAGTAAGGCCACAATTAAAGTGAGCCGCCGGTATGCCAGCAGGAGATGCACCACGTAAATCTCTAGTCGTTCGCGCGCCAATCGACGGCGTTTAGACATGACAGCTACCTAACTATTGCTCTGGTTGTGAGTGATGAGAAAATCATCAATGGACCTCTTAGCGTGTCGAGCATGCCACCAGTACTTTATGCTCTCCAACACTTCAACTTATGAGGCCCAATTTGGTAAAAGCTGAGGTGAGTATCTGCCCAGTCTGGTCAAAATACTCATCGGTTAATTTATCTTCCAACCCATATTTCCGGTACACCCAATCTGCGTAGTGATAGTTCATGCGGTCCAGAATCACATAGTCAACTTTTCCATCGAGGGTCTCTGCAAGATTTTCCGCCCCGGGTAGGATCGGGGCAATCATGGCATAGGTCCTTATCCCCGCCTGATGCAGGTCATCTAGTGCCTTGACCCGGGCTGCGACGGGCGGAGCATTAGGCTCAAATACTTTTCTGATCTCATCATCGGTTGTAGTGATACTTAAACCGACATCAACATCCCTGCCTTCTTTCAATAGGTCTACATCGCGCAGAACTAATGGCGATCGAGTCTGGACGACCACCGGCCAGTGATTGCGCACCAATATTTCCAGGCATTGCCGGGTGAGCCGGTATCTCCCCTCCAGCGGTTGGTATGGGTCACAAACTCCGCTGATCCACACCCTGCCGGTCCTTTTCTTGCCGATTTCCAGCTTGAGCAAATCGGGAGCATTTATCTTAACATCGACAAATTGCCCCCAGGGTTCACGATGCCCGGTGAATCTTTTCATAAAACGAGCATAGCAATACGAGCAATTATGCTGGCAGCCCACATAGGGATTGATGACGTATGGGTAAACTTGGGATTTCGAAAGGATAGATTTTGACTGTATCTCTTTGACGATCATTGAATCACCCAGGAAATTCTTAACATATAGTTTGTGGAATGGGGTGCTGACCGGTACCTAGTATAAAGTAAAACTGGTGATGCGGAGGTCGCCAGTTCTATTTTAGCTGAAATTCACTCTTCTCGCGTACGCAGGGGCGGGAACAGGATCACCTCGCGGATGTTGGGGTGATCGGTGAGCACCATGATCAGGCGGTCGACGCCCATACCGAAGCCACCAGCGGGAGGCATGCCGTAGCGCATGGCGCGCAGGTAATCCTCGTCCATGGGGTGGCGCTCCTCGTCTTCGGCGGCATAATCGCGCCCCATTTCCAGGAAGCGCTGCTCCTGGTCGAGCGGGTCGTTCAGCTCGGTAAAGGCATTGCATAATTCGAAGCCAGCTGCATAAGCTTCGAAGCGCTCCACGGTCAGTGGGTCACCGGGTTTACTCTTGGCCAGGGGCGATACATCACGGGGATAATCATATAGAAAAGTGGGCTGGATGAGCGTCGGTTCGAGGAAATCGGCCAGCAACTGGTCGATCAGCTTACCCCGCGTTTCTCCGGGTTTGGGTTCTATGCCGCGTGCATGCATGGCATCTGCCAGGCTTTTCGCAGTCGGATACAAAGATATATCGATCCCGGAGGTGTTAAACAATCCCTGGCGCAGCTCCAATCGCGGCCATGGGACATCAAAATTAAGCTCCTGACCGTTATAGGTGATTTTCCGACTACCTATCACGCGATCGCAGACGAAGGCGAGCATCTGCTCAGTCATTTCCATGACCTGCAAATAGTCAGCGTAGGCCCAATAAAACTCCAGCTGCGTGAACTCAGGATTGTGTTTGAATGAGACGCCCTCATTGCGGAAGTCGCGCCCGATCTCATACACACGTTCGTAGCCACCGACCAGCAGGCGTTTCAGATATAACTCAAATGAGATACGCAAATATAAATCCTGGTGTAGCTGGTTATGATGGGTGATAAAGGGTTGGGCAGCCGCCCCGCCGTACAAAGGCTGTAAGATAGGGGTCTCCACTTCCAAAAAGCCCTGGCCGTCCAGGAAGAGACGTAATGCGCTGATGATGGCAGTGCGGGTCTGGAAGAGCTGGCGGACTTCGGGATTCACTGCCAGGTCTGCATAGCGTTGGCGATAACGTGTCTCCGGGTCGGAAAGAATCGAGTGGCGGACAGTCTGCCCATCTACCACTTCGTCTTTAGCAGACGGCAAGGGGGTGATGGCCTTTGCCAGCATTTGGAAGGATTGGACGTGCAGGGAGATCTCACCCGAGCGAGTGCGGAACATCTCGCCAGTGGCCTGAACGAAGTCACCCAGGTCAAACTCACGGTTGAACAAGTCAAGCTGTTCTTGCCCGATTTCGTTAGCCCGGAAGAAAAGCTGGATGCGTCCGGTGCCATCCTCAATATGGGTGAAGGTTATCTTACCCATCGGGCGCATGGAGCGTATCCTGCCAGCTAGAGACACCCTGACAGGCTGCGGTTGACCATCTTGGGCAGCAGCCTTGGCTTCTGATTCTTCGAACGCCCGACTGGCTGCCTGGCTGGTATGTGTGCGAATGGTCCGAGTTGGGTACGGCTCAATGCCATTGAGTCGCAACCGCTCCAACTTCTCCAAACGGTTCCTCTCTAGGGTGGTCAGTTCATTCCTCATAAGTTATACTCCGGGCATATTTTACAATCACACAATTCGTAGATTATTTAAGCAAACGCCCCGCGCAAGGAATCCATGCGCGGGGCGTGAAATTAGCCCCTTTATTACTCCACCTTAATGAGACTGACGGTAAAGGATCCACCTGGCGCATCAACACGTACAACATCGCCGGGATGGTGGTCCATCAACGCCCTTCCTAACGGTGATTCGTTTGATATGCGACCATCTCGAGGTGAGGCCTCTGCCGGACCTACAATAGTATAGGTTTCCTCCGGGTTGTCATCTTCACGGATGGTTACCGTTGAGCCGACCTGTACATGGTCTTCTTTGGCAGTATCTTCGATTACGCGCGCGTTTGCCAGGAGCATTTCAAGCTCCTGGATACGCCCTTCAACGAAAGCCTGCTCGTTCTTGGCTGCTTCGTACTCGGCATCTTCAATTAACTCTCCGCCTTCCATTGCCTCATGTAAGCGCTCGGCAACTTCATGGCGTTTTATGGTTCGCAAGTATTCCAGCTCATCCTGCAGTTTCTGGTAACCTTGCTTGGTCAAGAATGAGGGAGGCATCTTTCTATCCTGTCTATAAAGATGAAAGAACCACTCCAAAGGAGCGATTCTTTGCAGTAAATTGGGAAGCTGGCGATGAACCTGGGCTGCCCCTTATGAAAAGCATGCGGTAAGAAGGGAAACCCAATTTCCCAACTACCGCGGCGTGATTTTAGCACATATCCCATGGAAACGCAAGATGAATTTTCGAGGAATCGTCAGGCCTCGGGCATTCGCCATAAACGTATCGCATGCTGCCTGCCCCAATAGGTTTCGACCGCCTGCCGCATTTCATCCTCATTTGACCAAAATGTGCTGATTTGCGAGCCATGAGCTGCGATTGAATCTTGCCAGGCAAATAATCCATGGCGAGAGACCGGGAATAGCCTGCTTACCCACCCTTCCTGCTTCATTTTCTTAACTCGTGCTGGGTGGTGCTCCACATAGGGGTAATCGGGGTAATACCAGGCAGGATATCCCATCCGTTCCAGTGCAATCCGCGTCAGCTGGTGATCGACGTGGTTCCCAATCGCCAATGGGCAGACAACATTCATGTTGGCCTTAATAGAACGTTCCAAATCTGCCTGTAATGCGGATATCGTTTTATTATCTCCAGGATGCAGGGAACCGTTTAATGCTGCTTCAGAAGCATACAAGAACTCGCCCGTCTCAGGGTGGCGACGGTATATACAATCGAGCAGGTTGAAATAGTGCCTTCGCGCGCCGAGATGCCGACAAGATCTCAGGTCCTCCTGTTTGCGCTTAGCCGTAGCTTTGGGGCCCGTTTCCCAGCGTGAATGCAGCTCCAGGGCGAAAGGTGAAAAGTCGCCAGCAGTTGGAGCGCCAGCACAAACCGTCCATATACTGACAGTATCACCAGCCTGTACCTGTTCCCAAATCAGACCGCCACAGGATAGAGCAACATCATCAAAGTGAGGTGATAGATAGACCCATAGCACCTGACCATTGTACCGCAGGCTGGGTGGTGATCCATGGCTGGTCGGTGCCTTGATTGCTATTTTATTCACTTGGTGTTATCATCTTACCCGCACTAGGTCGAAATCATGACATCTGACCCGTTTGCCCGCTCCCGGTTGCGTAGGGTATTTATCGCCGTGATCTTGGCAACAATCCCTTGTTACTGCGCAGGAGTGGTGGCTGCTCTCCTGGCACCTGGGAGGACTGGTCCAGTTTCGGGCACACCTACTCTGGCAGCATCCTTCACGCCTGTGGTATTTGCTACGCCGACACCTACCTCCACGCTTTATCCTACAGCGGGTACAGCCACGCCCAGTCAAACACCGACGACAACCACGACGGCAACAATCACCAATACGCCGACGATAACGCCCACTCCCACAACCAGTACTACGCCCACACCTTCCAATACTCCTTTCCTGCCACCTCCCACATCTACCAATACACCCATCCCCTCACCAACCATGACCTCCACCGCCACGCTTACCAGCACCTCAACCTCCACGTCGACAAGCACGCCTACGCCCAGTCCAACCATAGAACCCTCTTTGACCCCAACCCCAACTGAACAAGGTGGAGGACCCAAGCCACACCCCTAGAGGTATGGGACCAAAATCATCGTTCTTATCCTTCGAATAAAACATGACAGACACAGCTAACTTCCTCAAAGAATTAATCTCTGCACCAGGCCTATCGGGATATGAATCAGCTGTACGTCCGTTGGTTGAAAAGGTATGGCGACCTCTCACCGACGAATTGAGCGTCAGCAAGCTAGGCAGCTTGCATGGCTTTCAGCGTGGTACAGGCCCTGAACCACGACAAAGCATTTTGGTGGCAGCGCATATGGATGCCATCGGATTGATGGTGAGTGCAATCGTCGACGGTTTCCTGCGCCTCACCTCCATCGGAGGGATCGACGTGCGTATCTTGCCGGGTCAGATGGTGACCGTGCACGGGCGCCACGACTTACCAGGTATGGTTGTAGCGACGCCAGCCCGGCTACTGCCTTCCAATATTCAGACTGGAGTTGTACCACTGGAGTATTTCCTGGTGGACGTCGGTTTACTGCCGGAAGAGGTGACCGATCTGGTGCGGGTGGGAGACCTGGTTTCGTTTGCCCAAGCTCCCATCGAACTTGCAGGAGAGACAATCGTGGGTCATACTTTGGATGACCGTGCAGCAATTGCTGCGCTGACTCACTGCCTGGAGCTGTTGCGTACACGCGCCCATGTTTGGGATGTGTGGGCTGTGGCCACTGTTCAAGAAGAAGTTTCGCTCGGCGGTGCTTATACTTCTGCATTCCAACTTCACCCAAGCCTGGCGATAGCCCTCGATGTGACCTTCGCCAGCAGTCCCGGCAGCCCCAGTCACCTGACCATCCCGCTGGGAAAGGGTCTCTCTTTGGTGTGGGGACCCAACATGCATCCATTCCTGTATAACACGATAAAAGAGCTGGCTGAACGGCTGGACATCCCTTTCAATTTTGAGCCAGCGCCGAGCCACACAGGCACCGATACTTTTGCCATGCAGGTAACTGCAGAAGGCATCCCTAATATGGTGATAGGCATACCGCTGCGTTATATGCATTCCCCGGTGGAGATGGTGGTCTTAAAAGATATTACTCGAGCGGGGAGATTACTGGCAGAGTTTATCGCCCAATTGGACGAGAACTTCATGCAAAAACTAACCTGGGATGATTGACCATGGCGATCATGACTAAAGAATTTAACATTTCACAGATTAGGGATGACCAGGTCAGGTTGCTGGAGCGGCTCTCAAATGCCTGCGCAGTTTCCGGAGATGAAGGTGAGGTGCGCAAAATCGTATTGGAAGAGGTCCGTCCGCACGCAGATGAAGTAAAAGTGGATGCGCTGGGAAATGTACTCGTCAACAAGCGTGGTTCTGGAGATCCTTCGTTGCGGGTGATGCTAGCCGCGCACATGGACGAAGTAGGATTGATGGTCACAAACGACGAAGGCGAGGGGATTTATCGCTTTGCCACTGTAGGTGGGCTTTCTGCTGCTGACTTGATTGCTAAGGTGATGTGGATTTCCAAGGATCATATCCCTGGAGTGATTGGCATCAAACCCATTCACCTCACTGACGCTGAAGAGCGCAAGAAACCCTTCTCTGTGGACGACTTGCGACTCGATGTTGGTCCTGGCACCAGCAAGGTAAAAGTAGGTGATAGGGCCACGTTTTCAACTAAATTCATCCAGCATGGTCCCAGCCTGAGGGGCAAGGCTTTGGATGATCGACTGGGAGTGGCGACGTTGATCGAGCTGATAAAACATGCCCCACCTCAGATCGACCTGCAAGCTGCGTTTACTGTTCAAGAGGAGATCGGGTTGAGAGGGGCGCGTGTAGCTGCTTATGCTTTTAACCCAGACCTGGCTTTTGTCCTCGATTCCACACCGGCTTACGACCTGCCAGCCTGGGATGTTGACGAGAATGTGATCTATAACACCCGCCTTGGAGCGGGGCCGGCAATCTACGTGGCTGATTCCAGCACCTTGTCTGATCCGCGCCTGATACATTACCTGGTTGAAATCGCTGAGGCATACAGGATCCCATACCAATTCCGCCAACCCGGAGGGGGTGGAACGGATGCGGGAGCCGTGCACAAGCAGCGGGAAGGAATCCCAAGCGTTTCCGTCTCGGTGCCTGGGCGATATCACCACAGCGCAGCCTCCATCGCTCGCCTGTCCGACTGGCAACACACCTATAATTTGGTAGCTGCCGCCTTATTCAACCTGACTCCGCAGGTCTTGGCAGGTGAAAGATGATGGATGCCCGTCTGGTCCGATGGGGAAATAAACTGAACAAGAATATCATAGCCGATGCAAAGGAGCGCGCATGAAACCTTTGATCCAAAAGCTGGTCGAAAGCACCGGTCCTTCGGGATACGAAGGCCAAATCCGTTCTGTGGTACAGGCGGAAATCGAGCCATATACTGATGAGCAGCGCATAGACGCCTTGGGCAACCTGATCGCCAGGAAGGGAAATGGTGGACCAGATGGCATCAAGCTCATGCTGGCAGCACATATTGACGAAATAGGCGTTATGGTCACCCAGGTGGACGAGCATGGTTTCGTGCGTTTTACCACGTTAGGTGGAGTGCGTCCATACACCTGCATTGGAGGTCGAGTGCGTTTCCTGAATGGCGCATCTGGCATCATTTCTCTAGAACCCCTGGATGATATGACCAAAATCCCCACCTTCGAGCAGCTGTATATCGACCTGGGTTTGTCCACCAACCAAAATTTCCCGGTAGGCATTGGTGATGTAGCCGTCTTCGACCGTCCATTCCTGGACCTGGGAGGGCGCCTGGTGGCAAAATCGATGGACGACCGGATTGGTGCTGCCGTACTGATTGAAACCCTGCACCAGCTCAAAGAAACGCCACACCAGCTATACTTCGTCTTCAGTGTGCAGGAAGAGGTAGGTGTAAGGGGTGCAACGACTGCAGCCTTTGGCATTGACCCCGATCTCGGGTTGGCGGTGGATGTGACAGCTACGGGTGATACGCCACGCCGCACCAAGGTACGCATGGAAGTCAGCCTGGGGAAAGGACCGGCGATAAAAGTCAGAGACGGAGGTATGCTGGCAGACCGGCGGGTAGTGGATTGGATGGTACGTGGAGCCGAGAAGTTGGGATTGCCTTATCAACTGGAGATCCTTGAAGCGGGCTCTACAGATGCACGCGCCATGCAGCTCACCCGGGCAGGTGTCCCAGCCGGGTGCCTTTCCATCCCATGCCGTTATGTCCACTCTCCATCGGAGATGGTGGACTTCGAGGATGTGCAGCAAGCGGTCCAGCTATTAGTTGAGCTGCTCAGCCATCCAGTCACCCTGTAGAAACAGCCTGTTTATATTATGGTCGCACGGCGATCGCGCCCGTTGGTATTGCTGTTATTGCTCACTCTGGTGGGATGCACCGCACTGCCATTCCAGCTGGGAAACCGCCCACCGATTAATGCCACCAACTCACTTACCGAACTCTCCCCTACCACTACGACAGTCCCTGTGGCAGAAGGAACAACGACTCCCTCAGCACCCCAAGAAACTGCTGTGAATAACCAGCCTGAAGGAGGGAACCTGGTGCGTATCTGGCTGCCTCCTGAATTCGATCCTGACGGAAACAGCCCCGCCAGCCAGCTTCTCGCAAATCATCTGGAAGCGTTCGTATCAAGGAACCCAGGTGTTAGGCTGGAGGTGCGGGTGAAAGCGGGAGATGGCGAAGGTGGCTTGCTCGATGCATTGGTGGTTGCCAATGCTGCTGCCCCACTGGCTTTGCCTGACCTTGTGCTCCTGTCGCGACCCTTGCTCGAATCTGCTGCATTGAAGGGATTGCTCTATCCGATGGATGAATTAACCGCCCTGATGGACAACCCTGGCTGGTTCGAGTACGCCCGGCAACTGGCTCGCTTAAAAACCAGCACGTATGGGATACCCTTCGCAGGTGACGCATTGGTATTGGCGTATCAACCATCACAAATCCCGACCTCTCCGCCCAACCTGGAGGGCTTGCTTCCATTGGGTAAGGTGTTGCTCTTCCCAGCAACTGACCCGCAAGCCTTATTCACCCTGTCCCTGTATCTGGCGGAAGGAAAGAGTTTACAGGACGCACAAGGGCGTCCTGCGTTGGATGAAAGCACGTTAATGAGGATCCTTCTATTTGACCAGCTTGCCAGCGCGGCAGGAGTGATGCCTTATTGGTTAGCCCAGTATTCAAACGATGTCCAGATTTGGGAGGCTTTCACTGGAGAGGGGTTTCCGATGGCCGTTACCTGGGCGTCGGCTTTTTTACTGCATAAATCAAGTGCGTCATCTGACCTGGCATTGGCACCACTTCCCACTCTGAATGGCATCCCCTTCAGCCTGGCTACCGGCTGGAGTTGGGCATTAGCTGGCCAGGATCCTGAGCGCCGTTTGATAAGTGTGCGCTTGGCCGAGTTCATGGTTGAGAAGGATTTTTTAGCGCAATGGAGCCTGGCAGCAGGTTACCTGCCTCCAAGAATAGAAGCCCTGCAGAGTTGGCAAGATGCCGAGTTGAGTCCGGTGATCGAGCAAATTTCCGCCTCTGCCGGGCTGATGCCCCCGGCAGATCTGATTTCCAGCCTCGGGCCAGCTCTGGAGCAGGCAGTGGTTGACGTGCTCAAGAACCAGAGCGACCCTCAAAGTGCAGCCCAGACGGTTATTAAGCAGGTAAACCCTCCCTAGCAGGGTGTCGGGGCATTATCAAGATGGCTTGACGCTTGCAACCTGGGATGTTATGATGCAAATCCACAAAGTTTCGTGGCTTTGAGCACAAGTTTCTAGGATCGGAACCGGAGACGCTCTCGGAACGAAATCGATGTCAAAAGACCCATATCTCGACGAATTCCCAAAGGAATCCGATCGAATGCCCTCTGGGGGTGAACCAGCCAAAGAGAACCGGCTAGCGTTGCTCAGGGAAAGACTCTCCCACGCAGGCCTTGGTGATACATTTTATCGCCTGGGTACGGCTTTCCTGACCATTGCCCTGATCCTGCTAGCAGCGGTGGGGATGCGCTTGTTTTACCTGCATTTTCAACAGACAGAGGTCACCCAAAATCGTGAAGCCGTTATGGCAGCTGAGGCACCCACTGCGACTCCCACAGCCATCCCAGCGATTATGCCAGATTTTTCAACCGCTATGACCATATATACGCATGGTATTTCACGCTTGGCGCTGATCCATACCACCATCCCATCGCGGCCGCGCACGGAGATCATCACCTATACGGTACAAACCGATGATAATATCTTTGCCATCGCTGACATGTTTGGCTTGAAGCCTGAGACCATCCTGTGGGGCAATTTATATTTACTGGCTGATAACCCTGAGCTTATCTATGCAGGGCAGGTGCTGAATATCATGCCCACGAACGGCATTTATCACCGCTGGTCTGAAGGAGAGGGGTTGAATGGTGTGGCACACGGCTATCACGTCACGCCTGATGTGATTGTCAACTGGCCCGGTAACCACCTTGACTCGGCAACCCTGGGAGATTATTCGCACCCCAATATCGAAGCAGGGACTATGCTGTTCGTGCCTGGTGGGACGCGTTCGTACGTCACGTGGAGCGCACCGCGCATCTCCCGCGATGATCCCGGAGTAGCGCGCATCCTCGGACCAGGCTCATGCGGCACAATTGTGGACGGGGCGGTGGGCACGGGTTCATTCATCTGGCCAGCGACGAACCACTGGTTGTCGGGATATGATTATTCCCCCTCCACCAACCACTTCGGCATCGACATTGCTGGTGCGCTGGGAAATGCCGTTTATGCCGCGGATAATGGCGTAGTGGTGTACGCAGGCTGGAATGACTGGGGCTATGGCAACGTGGTGGTCATCGACCACGATGCTGGCTGGCAGTCGCTGTATGCTCACCTGAGCGTGCTAAATGTGGGTTGTGGGCAAAGCGTTTACCAGGGCGATGTGATCGGCTATTTCGGCAGCACAGGCAGGTCATCCGGACCGCACCTGCACTTCGAGATGCTGAACGAGAGCTACGGCAAGGTTAACCCGTGGAACTTCCTGCCTTAGGAAGATAAAAAGACACCAAGGGCAAAGGGCACTAAGGGTTTAATATTAAACCCTTAGTGTTTTGATTTAATAATCGATCTCAGTCTTTATAGGTTGGGCATCGTCCGGTATGCTCTTTACCGGGTTGAGCATGGCGGTTTGCCATGCAAAACCCAACTTCATGTAGAATTATTTATGGAATGATTTCGAAGTGTTGGGTTTCGGGCTGCGCCCTCAACCCAACCTATCAATAAGGGGTGATGGTTTCACATGCCATGCTCACGGGCGTGCTGGCGATATTGGCAGTATTCGCAATTCTCACCGGCCGGTGGCGGTGTGGGCAGCTCCAATAGACTTAAAATCTGGTCGAGGAAGCTGATAAAGCCGCTTTCCAGATATGGCACATTCATCCAGGTCGAACGAAAATGGAAGGAAATTTCGCTGGTTGCGGAAGTAAGGGTGGCGTGCGGGGTTTCGACATATAAGCCCAATAATGATATGGGACTACGGCTGACCCTGCCCGGAGCGGGATGCTCGAGGGCATACGCATAAGCGTGCAGCTGGCGGCTGTAAAAGGGAATCTGCGCCGGTGACGGGGCAGAGGTTTTGAAGTCCACCACACCATAGGAACCATCGCTGAAGTCAAGTATCGCATCGAGCTTGCCCCTGATAAAGCAGGACAGGCTATGGTTGGGGAGTATGACCGGAAGCGACTCAAGCCATTGCTCGGTTACCGTCACGATCCCAGGCGGCAGGGAGGGGTCAAGATCGGAGGCCGGTCGGCCGGCGAATTGAGCTTTCATCAGGCGGTCGATGGCTCCAAAGATGGAAGGGAAGGGAGCAGCCGGCCGCGTAATGCCACGGATATACTTGAGGTAGAAACAGCGCGGGCACTCGTCCCACAGGAAGGTTAGGTCGGAAGGGCTGAGCTTGATGGGAGTGGTGGACATGGGTCACCTTATTCCTTTGCCAGGGAAAATTAATTGTTAAGGAATATGGCTTAGTTACTGGCTATAGGAGGAAGTTTGTATGGATGAATGCTTTCAATAACCGATTTATTGTTTTGCTTTGCGGCATATAAATCCCAACGAAGCTGCAGATTCATCCAAAATTCTGGTGTCGTACCGAAGAATTTTGATAAGCGCAAGGCAGTATCGGGAGTTATCCCCCGACGGCTGTGAATCAGATCATTCACGCGCTGGTAAGGTACGTGAATTGCATCAGCGAGCTGGCGTTGAGTTAATCCCATGGGGATAAGAAATTCCTCTAATAGCATCTCGCCAGGGTGAGTGGGTGTGCGGTGGGTTGGAACACGGATCATTTATACCATCCTATCTAGTGATAATCAACAATCGTGACCTGCTCAGGACCATTATCAGTCCAATGAAAACAGATGCGATAGCGGTCGTTAATGCGGACACTGTGCTGCCCCTGACGATTGCCAGAGAGCCGCTCAAGCCGATTACCCGGAGGGATACGTAGGTCGGCTAAGGATTCGGCAGCGTCCAGCAGATCTAATTTTCGAACGGCAATATTCCAAAGAACTTCAGGGCAGGTACCACGAGCAGCTTTTGATTTCAAGCCGTTGAAAATATCTTCCGTGCCTTGATCTTTGAAAGATTGAATCATTGATAATATGATATCACGGATATTATATTATCACAAAGTAATTTGAAACAGCGTGGTTATTAAAAATTTTTCCGATGGGCTTATTATTGTCGAAAGGGATAGATTATTTGGCCGCGCTTGATCACCGTCTGTACCAGATTGGTGCCAAAGCGGTAACCCAGATGGCGGTAATCAGCAACCTTGAGGATGAGCAGATCAGCCTGTTTGCCGAGTTCGAGGGAGCCAATAGTATCTGCCCTTCGGAGGGCTCCGGCCGCATTTATGGTTGCTGCGGCAATCGCCTGGGCGGGGGTGAGGTGCATATAACGGCAGGCCAGGGCAATGGTGAATTGCATGTTGCCACCCCAGGCTGTACCGGGGTTGAGGTCGGTGGCGAGTGCCAAGAGGCCATCCGCTTCGAGGATAGCTCTGGCAGGGGTATATTCATGGTCCGCCAGACCGAACGGGGTGCAGGGTAATGCCACCGCCATGGTATTGGATGCTGCCAGGGCAGAAATGTCAGCTATGGAGGTCTTCACCAGGTGGTCGGCAGAGACAGCGTCCAATTCAGCCGCCAGGCTGGCCCCACCCAGATTGTCGAATTCATCGGCGTGGATCTTGAGCGAGAAGCCTAAAGATTTTGCCATCTCAAGGATTCGGCGGGTCTGGGAGAGGTTGAAAGCCCCTGTATCGCAGAAGACATCCACGAAGGGCAATGGACGGGTGGGAACGTGCGCATCCCACCAGTGGCGGACTTCAGGGAGCATCTCTGTGCACAGGTGGGTAGTATAACCATCGCTGTCATCTTTATATTCAGGCGGGATAGCATGTGCCCCGAGGAAGGTGGGAGCAATCTCAAGCGGCCCCTCAGCATCCAGGAGCAGCAGAGCTTGCAGCATGCGCAGTTCAGTATCGGTCTGCAAGCCATAACCAGTCTTGCTCTCAGCGGTGGTAGTGCCATAGACGAGCATCTCCTGCAGGCGCGGGCGAGTTTCGTCAAGCAACTCCTGTAGAGATGCCTGGCGTGTGTCTTTAACAGTGGAGAGGATGCCTCCCCCGGCAGCCAGGATTTCCAGATAAGTCTTGCCTTGCAGGCGCATCTCAAACTCTCTAGCCCGGTCACCCATCCAGAGGGAGTGGGTGTGAGGGTCTACGAAGCCGGGCATGACCACGTGACCAGCAGCATCAAGCATCTCTTCATCGGGGCATGCTCGACGCAGCTCGGTGGTTGTGCCCACTGCCGTGATTCTCCCTTCGCGGATGTGCACTGCGCCGCCGGGGATAATTCCTAGGCGGCCGAGCTCAAGCCCGCGCTGGACTGGGCCTGCGAGGGTGAGCAACTGGGAGGCGGAATGAACCAGCATGGTTGTCTCCTGGTTATAGAGCAATGAGCAGGATGGTGTACCTGCGGTTATTATAATTGCCTTCGTGATGATTAATAGAAAGCCAGATTAATTCATTGAGGTGATTACATCGATAAACGGAGAAAATGTGAGCTCAAATGGTTAATCTACCTTGTCAGTAAATAAAAATCAATTTATGTGGTTCGTATGGACCATATTGACATCCGCCACGGCGAAGTGTATATTGGGTTATTGCCCACCGAAAACAGGATACGAAGCTGAAAAAGACTTAATTTGGGATCATGCATGCCCCTGGATAGCAGGCGGACAGGCCGGACGGGGGAGGGTTTACTCGAGACAGGAATAATTGATATGGGTCAAAACAATTTTGTACTACAAGAAAGCGCACACATCGATTCAGGCATCAAGCATAACCGGGAGCTGGTGTTGCAGGAGTGGCGGACCAAGATTCTCAATCGCTTCTTATTAATCGTCACCATTGTATCTGTGCCTGCATACATCGTGACTACCGTCAGGGGAGTTGCAACGGCGAATTTTTGGACCATGATCATCCCGTTCTCGATAGTCGAGCTTTTCCTGCTCGTGCTAACCTTCTATCGAGCACTCAATATCCGCATCCGTGTAAGTGGACTGCTGGTGATTGGATATGCAGCAGCGCTCATCAACTTACGGCTGAATGGTTTAAGCGCGGTTGCCCCGCTTTACCTATTAGTGGTGCCCATCGTTGCCTTGATCCTGATGGGCAGAAAGGCTGGGATTTTCACCGCCATACTCAGTGCCTTCCTGGTAATACTGTTTGCCGGGCTAATATATCTAGGATATCTGCAGGTCAGCCTGCCAGCGAGCAATTCGTGGGATTCGATGGCCACCATCCTGATGCTGCTGGCCGTTGGTATGGTGCTGCTGCTACTCTTTTATCAATTCAGGGAAAGCTTGTTCGATAAGGAATATGGCGCACAAGGTGAGCTGCTCAGGACGCAAGCGTTGCTGGAAGAACAGAAACAGAACCTGGAGCAAACCGTGCAGGCGCGGACTGCCGAGTTATTGAAGAGCAATAAAATCCAGACAGCGCTTTACAAGATTACCGATGCAGCCAGCAACTGGCAAGATATCCAGGATTTTTATCGCGAGATCCATCGGGTGATCGGCGAATTGATGTATGCGAAGAACATGTTCATAGCCCTGTACGATAAAACCAGCGGCTTGCTGAGCTTCCCATACTTTGTCGATGAAAAAGACGAGCCTTTCACTACCCAGCCGTTGGAGGAATTTCATGGCATGACCAGCTACGTCATCCGGACCGGCAAACCGATTAAACATGGTTGGACAGAATTCAACCAGCTGGTGGCACAAAACGAAGTGGAGTTGATCGGCACATCGAACGTGGACAATATTGGCGCACCGCTCGTCACGGAGGGCAAGATCCTGGGTGCCATCTTCGTGCAAAGCTACACTGAAGGCATCTATTATACAGACCAGGACAGCGAGGTGCTGGGGTTCGTGGCACAGCACCTGGCCACTGCCCTGGCTCGCCGGCAGGCATTGGGAGCTGAACGCCAGCGGAATGCTGAGCTTGCGACTCTTTACTCCATCAGTACCGAGATGGCGAAAACATTGGATGTGAAGACCCTGACGCGCCTGGTGGGTGACAAGATGCGCGAGATCTTTCAAGCGAACTCTGCCATGATCATGCTGTTGGACCGGCAGACGAACCTGATTCACGTCCCGTATGAATATGATGAAAGCGAAGGTGGATACATCGATTACGTCGAACCGTTCCCACTCGGGACTGGCTTATCCTCCAAAGTGATCACGAGTGGGCAACCTCTGCTATTGGGCACGCTGGAAGAGGAGATCGCTAATGGCGCATACTTCCCGCCGGAGATCATCGAACAAGGCACGGGGAATTTCGGCCAATCGTGGGTAGGCGTACCCATCGTGGCGAAGGAACAGGTATTAGGCTTGATGGCCCTTTCAGATTACCGCCCACATGCTTTCAATGACAACCACCTGCGCCTGTTGCAGACACTTTCCTCCAGTATTGGGGCTGTTTTGGAAAATGCACGCCTCTTCGAGGCTGAACAGCAACGTGTGGCCGAGCTGGCGATCATCAACAGCGTGCAGGCTGGCCTGGCCTCCCAGCTGGATATCCAGGGGATTTATGAGCTGGTGGGGGAGAAAATCCGCGAGATTTTTGATGCGAACGTTGTGGTCCTGGCGACGTTCGATCTGGACAATAACCTGATGTACCGGCATTACACTATAGAACGGGGGGAGCGCTTTTATTCTGATCCCATGTCAATCCCCAAAATCTGGATGAATTTTATCCAACAAGGCCAACCCTTATGGATTAAAGATCACTTCCTGGAACAAGCCCTGGAGGTTGACCCTGATTTCAAGGTGCCGGCAGGTGAAGTACCTAAAACCAGCGTGACCGTGCCTATAAAAATCCAGGGAAAACTACAGGGTGCCATCAGCCTGCAGAATGTAGAACGCGAAAATGCTTTCACAGAATCTGACTTACACCTGCTGGAAACCCTGGCGAACAGCCTGAGTGTAGCCCTGGAGAATGCCAGGTTGTTTGATGAGACCCAGCGCCTGCTCAAGGAAACCGAACAGAGGGCTGCAGAGCTGGCGATCATCAACAGCGTGCAGGCTGGCCTGGCTTCCCAGCTTGATATGCAGGCCATCTATGAGCTGGTGGGAGAGAAGATCCGCGAGATATTCGACGCCAACGTGGTGGTGCTGGCAACCTTCGACCCGGATAAGAACCTGATGTACCGGCACTACACCATCGAACGGGGAGAGCGGTTTTATTTTGAACCTATGCCGATCCCTGATTATTGGCAGTATTTCATCCGACAAGGGCAACCCTTGCTGATCAACGATCACCTGCTGGAATTCATGCAGCGCATCGACCCGGAATTCAAGGTGCCAGCCGGTGAGGTACCAAAATCCAGTGCAACTGTCCCGATCAGGATCCAGGGCAAGCTGAATGGCGTAATAAGCCTGCAAAACGTGGAACGCGAGGATGCCTTTAGCGAATCAGATCTACATCTGTTGGAGACCCTGGCCAACAGCCTGAGTGTGGCACTGGAGAATGCCAGATTGTTCGACGAGACCCAGCGTCTGCTCAAAGAAACCGAACAGCGGGCGGCAGAGCTGGCAGCGGTCAATACCGTCAGCTCTGCATTGGCGAGCGAGCTGGATTTGGATGCCCTGATCCAGCTGGTGGGTGAGCAGACGCGTGCCATTTTCAACGCAGATATTGCCTTCGTGGCGTTAATGGATGAGGCTGGTGAGAAAATTAATTTCCCGTACACTTATGGCGAGGAGCTGGTGCCCATTCCTCTTGGGGAAGGATTGACCAGCAAGATCATCCAATCCAACCAACCCTTGCTCATCAACGAGGAAATGGGCCGGCAGGTCTTGGAAATCGGGGCGACCATCGTTGGCACACAGGCGCTTTCTTTCGTGGGTGTGCCAATCAGTGTGGCTGGCAAGGCGGTAGGCGTCTTGAGTGTACAAAGCTGCAAGCAAGAGGGAATTTTCAACCAGGATGATGTGCGCCTGCTCAGCACGATCGCTGCCAATGTGGGCAATGCCATCCATAATGCCCAGCTGTTTCAGGAGGCACAAAGATCACGGGCGGATGCCGAGCAGGCTAACAACGCTAAAAGCGCCTTTTTAGCCAACATGAGCCATGAGCTGCGCACACCTCTGAATGCCATTATCGGGTTCACACGCATTGTGCGCCGTAAAGGAGAGGGTATATTACCCGAAAGACAGATTGAGAACCTCGACAAGGTGCTGGTGAGCGCGGAGAACCTGTTAGGGCTGATTAATGATGTGCTTGACATTTCCAAGATCGAAGCCGGACGTATGGATGTCATCGCAGCCAACTTCCGCATCGCGGCGCTGATAGACCTGTGTGCCAACACGGCTCAACCGCTGCTCCAGCCTGGTGTCACGCTGGAGAAACAGGTCGGTGAGGGATTGGAGATCATACATTCGGACCAGGATAAAATCCGCCAGATCGTCCTCAACCTGCTGAGCAATGCAGCCAAGTTTACCCAGCAGGGCAAGATCACGCTGACTGCCCTGCGGGAAGGCGAGCAAAACCTGCGCATCTCGGTGGCGGATACAGGCATCGGGATCAGTGCTGAGGCTTTGCCACGCATTTTCAAGGAATTCGAACAAGCGGACACCACTACCACACGCAGGTATGGTGGCACAGGATTGGGTCTCACCATCAGCCGCAACCTGGCGCGCTTACTGGGTGGAGACCTCACTGCCGAAAGTGAGCTGGGTAGAGGCTCCACCTTCAATCTCACCATCCCAATCCAGTATCACTCCAGAATCCAATTCGCTGAATAATGGAGGTAAGCTTGAAAACCATCCTGATCGTCGAAGATGTCGAGCTGAATATCGACCTGCTTATCCAGATCCTGGAGGAGGATTACCAGCTCCTGGTGGCGAGAGATGGGGCGCAGGGCGTTGAAATTGCTAAACAAAACAAGCCAGACCTGATCCTGATGGATATCGCCATGCCCATCATGGATGGTTATGAGGCCACGCGCAACATCCGCAAGACCTTCCCGGAACTGCCAATTATTGGCCTATCTTCGCATGCCATGCAGGGTGATACGGAGAAAGCCCTGGCTGCGGGCTGCACGGATTATCTGACCAAGCCGATCGATGAAGACCTGCTGATCGAGAAACTAAAACAGTACCTGGGGTAAACCCAAAATGAACCAACCAAAAATCCTCATCGTCGACGATGAACCCTTTAACGTGGATTACCTTGAGCAAGAGCTGGAGGATGCGGGGTATGCAACCATCTCCGCTGAAAATGGTCTGGAGGCACTCGACAGGGTGAACAGTGATACGCCCGACCTGGTGTTACTGGACATCATGATGCCAGTGATGGACGGATTTGAAGTGCTCGCGCGGCTAAAAGGGAATGTCGAGACACGCGAGATCCCCATAATCGTCATTTCTGCCAGCAACGACCTGAAGAGCGTGGTGCGAGGCATCCAGCTGGGTGCGGAGGATTACCTCCCCAAACCCTTCGAGCCCACACTGCTCGGAGCACGCATCTCATCCAGCCTGGAAAAGAAACGCCTGCGCGACCTGGAAAAGCTATACTTGAAAAGCCTGGAACGCGAATTAGAAATCGGGCGTGAGATCCAAATGGGTTTTCTGCCACCAGAGCTACCCAGCCTGCAAGGTTGGGAGATTGCGGCGTATTTTAACGCTGCCAAGGAAGTGGCCGGTGATTATTACGATGCATTCCTGCTACCCGATGGGAACCTTATTTGCGTGGTAGGGGATGTGTGTGGCAAGGGTGTGGGGGCAGCACTCTATATGACCCTTTTCCGCAGCCTCATTCGGGCGACTTCGAAAACCGATTATTTCTATACAAAAGATGAACAAAATCTGGACAATACAGCGCGATTGCAGCAGGTGATCTCTTTTGTGAATAATTACGTCGCCGACGTGCATGGGCATACGAGCATGTTCTCCACAGTCTTTATCTGCGCGATCAACCTGGAGAAAAACATACTGACTTACATGAATTGCGGGAATGAACCCGCGCTATTAATCAGGAATAGCGGCGAGGTAGCCGAGCTATGGCCCACTGGTCCCATCGTTGGGATCATCCCTGACGCCGGATTTACAGCCAGGGAAATGGCGATGGGTGAAAACGATATGTTACTGGCCTATACCGATGGGATCACAGACGCATTGAACATCACCGAGCAGGCTTTTGGCAGGCAGCGTTTGACCGAACTGGTTAAGGCAGATAAAACCAGCTGTGAGGGGCAATTAAAGACCATCGCACAGCAATTGCAGCAATTTATAGGCACGGCAGTCCAGTTTGACGACATCACCGCCTTGGGGGTAAAAAAGTTGGCGGCCGACTAGTTATCTATTGCATTGTGAAACTCGGGAGCGCCAATAGCTCCCAGTCAGGGGAGGGTAATTAATCCAAAACCCCCGAATGAGGGGGGATTCGTGTGGGCGGAATAGGACTCGAACCTACGGCCTTCGCGATGTCAACGCGATGCTCTAACCAACTGAGCTATCCGCCCGCGAGGCTGAAATTATACCATAGGCAAGGAAAAATTTGCCTGCCCGGCCAAGCAAACCTCCCGGGATGGCGACCTCTACCTAGGTACAGCTATTAAGCAGTGAATGATTGCCAGGTTTGTGAAAGCACAACCCCCCGCCTTATTGAGCAGGGGTCTGTATTATGGGCTTTTAAGTCTTCGCTTCCACCACCAGCCACTGGTTGCCATCGGGATCATTAAAGCTGAAAGAGGTGCCCCATCCGGCGCGAGTGACCTCGGCGGTTGGTTTGACACCCTTTGAAGTCAAATCTTTATAGGCTGCTTCAATATCCGGAGTTGAAAGATATAGCTTCATGCTGCCGGGTATCATATTTTCATACACATTCGTGAGATTAATTGACGTTCCACCACCCGGGAGCTCCATGGAGATCCAGCGGCTGCCGGCTGGCAAGCCTGTTTGAGCTGCCTGAGCTTGATTGTACGCAAAGTCACTCGTTACTTTAAAGCCCAACTTTTCGGTGCAGAACTCTTTGACCTGATCTATATTTTTTACTGCCATACTGAACATCATCAGTTTATCGATCGTTTTCATTGCTGACCTTCTCCTTTTCAGAGCCTGTATTAGGTGATTAACATTGCCTAAACGGTGATTTACCTTTATAATAAAGATACTATAATTTCTAGATAATGTCAAGAGGATAAATATGACCCAAATACGTAAAGATGAGCTGGTGCGAGAGGTCACTCTGAGTGCCAGGGAATATGGCATCAGCACGGTGCTCTATCGCCACGTTGTTGGCGAGATGCTCGGAGTCAATGTGACCGATATGGAATGCCTGGCGCTGATCTTCTTCAAGGGTTTGGCTACCCCATCAGAAATCTCTCGCTATACCGGACTGACCTCCGGTGCCACCACTGCCATGCTCGACCGGCTGGAGCGTGCTCATCTTATCGAACGTCGCCCCAATCCGGACGACCGACGTGGCACGCTGATTGTCCTGACCAACGAAAGGACAGATGAAATTGGGGCACTGTTCGCCTCTGCGAGG
>Ga0153916_10000758_pt1 | contig 22290 bp, 25 predicted proteins | sample Opewatmetagenome_FD_109642 | JGI IMG/M metagenome (GOLD analysis project Ga0153916, IMG submission 109642) | Freshwater wetland microbial communities from Ohio, USA - Open water 3 Core 3 Depth 4 metaG | ecosystem: Environmental > Aquatic > Freshwater > Wetlands | place: USA: Ohio, Lake Erie...
TTGGCAGACACAACCTCGAAGGCAAGTTCATGGCTTGCGTCGCCCACATCGTAAACCCGTAGGGTGTGGGGGGCGGAGGTCGGGAGCGTTGAAGGTTCGAGTCCTTCCCAGCACACTAGAGCCACCTAACAAAGCGTGCAGTTTCCAAATAGTTTATTTGTAAACAACTCCCCAAGCGGAGTTGTTTTTTTGTCGTATAATGGGATAATAAAAAAGAGGCCTATATGAGTCATAGGAAAAGTGGAATAAAACCCCCATTTACAGAACGGATCGGTGTTCCGTCTGTGACAAAGGATAAGAACGGAAGCGCGATCCTTTGGTGTCCCTTCTGCAAGCCATCGCACCCGCTTCGCGCCGACAATAAATCCACATGTGGAACTGTGATGCAGATTCGGGCAGTGCAGGTGGTTTACAAGGCGAAGTACGACAATAAACTCGTTTGCGTGAAATGCGGTCACGGAGGCGGAGAGATGGTTCGCTTTCAGACTTCCTTCATCCACACCCACGACTGCTCACCCGGAGTGGCGACGTTTACAGAACCACCGAACTACTCGATGCTTGCCAAACTTTTATATAAACTACCTGTTCGCGCAAGAACTTTGCTGGAGAGAACCACCGGAAAGATTGTGCCAGTTGAAGAAGTAACGGAAATAGGTGAAAAGACAGGGAAGATATTCGGATATATATTTAATCGGCCTAAGAAGAAAAAACGTGAAATCGTAGAGGAATAATGCCAAATATCCCAAAACTTTCCCCGGAAAATCAATTCCCTAAAGAGGCCATTCAAGAAAGTGTTCAGGTGCAACCTGAACCTGCTATGGGTTCCACTGCGGTTCCGCTGTTTATGATCGGCGTGGCGACGGTGGCGGATCAAATCACCCCCTGGGGAAGAAATACAAAGATACGGGATAGGCAACTGCGCGACTTTTGGCCTACCGAATCGTACCTTGCAGGCGCGGTCGCAAATGTCTCATTCAGAAATTCTGCCTTTGATTGGGAAATCAAGGGTGGTTCGGAAAGAGTGAATCAGGCCGTTACGGATATGCTCCAGACCGCCATCGCTGGGGATGTGATCGGATGGACAACCTTCATTCAGAGACTATCGCAGGATTTATACACACAGGACAACGGGGCATTTGTCGAATTGATCCGAGATCCCGGCATGGATGCGAACAGTAAGTTCAGGGGTTCAATGGCTCCCGTGATTGGAATTGCGAATCTGGATTCCGGGCAATGCACCCGTACCGGAAATTCTGAATATCCGGTCATCTACATTGACAGGAATAGCAGGGAACACAAGTTGAGATGGTACGAAGTCATTCCATTTTCCGATTTTCCATCTTCTATTGAAAAGATGAACGGTGTTGGGATTTGTGCAGTCTCCCGCGCTTTACGCCTTGCCCAGATTATGCGCTCAATTGCGTTGTTCAAGGACGAGGAAGTAGGCGGAAGAAATATCAAGAAAATTCAAATAGTTGGAGGAGTGGGACACCAGCAACTTTTGGATGCGATCAAGCGCACCGAGGAACAGGCAAATAATAAGGGAAATATTCGTTACATTGAACATGCGGTACTGGCTTCACTTGATCCGGAAAAACCTGTATCCGCAACAACTGTTGATCTTGCGTCGTTGCCGGAGGGATTCAATTTCGATCAGGAAATGCAATGGTATATCGCAGGATTAGCGCTTGATTTTGGTACGGACTATCAGGAATTTGCGCCGCTTCCCGGCGGAAACATCGGTTCTGCTTCTCAAGGAAATGTACTCAACCGTAAGACCAGCGGCAAGGGACCGCGCACGTTTATGGACCTTGTTTCCTCAGCCTTCAAGAATTATGGGGTTCTCCCGCGTGGAACAACACAGGTATTCAACGATAAAAACTCCGAAGAGGAGACAGAGAAACAGGTCATTCGCACAAAAGCACTTGAAGAAGCTGCCATTGCTGTAAACGCAAGCATCCTGACACCCGAAGCTGCTGCGAGGGATTTAGTAAAACGTGGTATATATGATGTGTCCACCATTGCCGACATCTCTCCCGACTTTTGGAAAAATGCAGAGAATCGAACGCAAGGTGGACAACTTGTAGGCAGCCGTGGTGGAAATACAATCGCCGAGGATGCCGCCAGACAGAATACAGGCAAACCCAGACTGACCGTAGCCGATAGGTTGAGGAAATGGTTTCCATAACAGTAAAAGTAACACTGCCAAAGACAAAGTTTGCAAATAAAAAATGGTTGGAGGAAATCGCTAAAGTTCAGCGACAAACTTCTGTTCCACGGTTGAGAAAATTATTCCAGAAAACCGTGTTTGGCTGGAGCGAAAAACCTGATTTTGGATGGACTCAGAGGAGAACTTCCGATGAAATGTCGATCAGTATGTATCCCAGCGGAGAAAATGCGGAGAAGTGGGAATTAGTAAACGCTGGTTCTCCTCCCCACATAATCAACGCAAGACAGGGCGGATTTTTACGTTTCAGACCAGGCTATCGTTCTGCTACAATTCCAGGTTCAATTCAAAGCAGGCGTGCGTACCGTTCTGGAAAATACGGTGCATGGCGGAGAGTTTCACACCCTGGATTTGAGGCTCGCAAATTTACAGAACTGATTGCAGAGGAATATCATAATCCTTATATCAATGACATGCAGGATGCCATAAACGAGGCGGCAAAGAACAGATGAAAAAATACAACCGAACGATAATCGCCATTCGGGGAGACACACAGGGAGGTTATGCAGGCGGACTTCTCAATCCTGATACACTACTTCCAGACATCGCCATAGACGATGCTGGAGAAAACATCATCGAAGGTTGGCGGCGCTTGGAACTCCGCCCTGTTCAGCAAAAGTTGTGGGAATGGCACAAAAAATACATCAAGGAAGTTTCAAAATTATCGGAAGGTGATGACATCATATTTGTCGAAATGGGCGATCTGACTCAGGGAAATATCTTCAAGGACGACCTTGATGTGAATAACTTGAATACGCAGGTCGTCATTTCAAGATATAACACTATGCCGTGGCTGGAATTGCAAAATCTGAAATCTGCCTATTTTGTGACAGGAACAGGTGTGCATGTTTGGGGAGAGGGAAGTACCGAGCGCCTACTGACTGCTCAACTCAAGGTAATGTACCCACACATCAAGATCAAGATAAACGATCACTATATGTTGGATGTGGATGGAGTCCATCTGGATGTGGCGCACCACGGCCCCGGCCCCGGAATTCGCAACTGGACTTACGGAAACGTTCTGGAACTGTACGCAAAATCAATCATGCGGGACAGTATTGATTTACAGGAACCCGTTCCCGACGCCATTATTCGTGCCCATAAGCACCAGTTTACCTACCGTCCAGTAATTCACCAGGTCAGAAATAAGATGTGGGAATCAAAGGTTTTCATCACTCCGCCAATGTGCTTTATAGGAAGTCACGCCCTCAAGGTAATGAATTCTCCATCCTATATGGGCGTAGGCGTGCTGGCACTCGAAATCATCAACGGAAAAATACACGCCTGGTATCCATTCAACAACTATGTGGATTTGAGAACAAAGGAGATTGTATGAAAGACGATGAGTTCATTGAGGACTTGCAAAGGCAACTGATTGATGGGTTGAACATCGAGAAACCACAGGAAAAACACGAATTTACGACATTGTGGTTTTCAAGAAATGTAAGCAATAAAAGTTACAACGCAACAAGAATCAACCTTGAGAAAATGGTTAGTGCGGGGAAATTGAAGGTCAGGAGGCGGGTGGTTCTTACGTGGGGAAAAACGGCGGGCCGTGGAAACATGGCGGATGTATACAGTCAGATCGAGAAAGCGAAGAAAAAATGAAAAAAGCGTACTTCATCATGACTTTATATTGGATTATAGGCTTTTTGATTTTCTATGCCATCAGACTGCATGGGTCAATCTACAAAAAGATACCGATGCGTTTCGGAAAATAGTGACAAAAGTCATATTGCAGTTTTCGGTGAATATGGTAAACTAATTGTGGCGGCGCTCACGGTACCCCCCTTACCGCAGAGACCGCCAACTTATTTTGGCTTCTAAATCAGGTTGATTCAGCAACCCAACATATTTGTAAGACCTACATCCTCAACTCTTGGCTGAATACCTGAGTTGAGGATGTAGTTTTGGAGAATAAAATGAAATACACTATAAAGAATATAGAACGGTTCTGGGCAAGGGTAGATAAAGATCGTTCGCATACTTTTTACAATGGAACACGATGTTGGGAATGGACTGGAGGAGTTGTAAAGGGTGGTTATGGAATAATTAGAACGATGTATAAAAGACATACAGTTCATCGCATGTCTTTTATTATTAAGTATGGGGAGATTCAAGAAGGTTTATGCGTACTTCATCATTGCGATAATCCTTCCTGTGTAAATCCAGAACACCTTTTTCTGGGAACCAATCAAGATAATTCAGATGATATGAAACAAAAAGGTAGGCAGGCAAGGATTTCAGGAGAAAGCCACTGGAAATCGAAACTGACTGATAAGCAAGTATGTGAAATTCGTAAACGGTACTCGCCCTGGGGAAAGGGGGGAGAAAAATCAAGCACTCTTGCAAAAGAGTTTGGAGTTTCCCCATCACTAATAATATATATTGTAAACAATAAGCGTCGCTAAAATATTCTCCTTCATCTAAAAAGCCTCACGGTGTACCGTGAGGCTTTTTAGAATCACAATATTTTTTATTTGCAAGTGTCATTTGTCACTATTTTTATGATAAAATGTCATGGACACAAGGAAGGTCCCGATGGCTAAAGATAAAACTCGTGAAAAACGCCGCGCCGCTCGGTTGCGAAAATCCCAGGCACATAAAGTTGATCCTCTTGAAGAAGATGAGGATGACGATATTTTGCTGGAAGAAGAGGATAACGAGGACGATGAAGATGACATCGTAGAACTTGCAGATGGAAAAGTGAGCGGGAAATCCATCATGAAGGCGATGGATGAAATTTCTCTCACGCCGATGCCTGTTTCGTTTTCAGAACTTGATGCGATGGATGCGGCTCACGAGATGGCTGAAAAAGTGGACGAGGAAACATACAACGTCCGCCGTTTGGTGGATAATATTGTCTACCATCCCATGATGTCGGCTGATGAAAAAGGCAAGGCGATTACGAAAGTGGGGGATGAGTTTCCGAAGCGTGTCTCAATGGCGATGAAGGATGCCAAGATGGAAAAGTCCGCCGATGAAGATATTGACCTTATCGAGACCCAATACATCCTCGCCAAAGATAACCGCACCATTACTCTGACTGAAAAAGTGTTTGACTGGATAGAAAAGAAAAAACTATCCTACGCGGCTGAACAGAAATTATCCGATTCCGACTTCGCCCTTGTGGTGGAGAAGGACGGCAAGAAAATCAGGAAATATCCAATTCACGACAAGGCTCACGTCCGCAACGCGCTGGCGCGTGCCTCCCAACAGATCAAGGCAGGCGGCGAGGGCGCGGCGGATGCCAAAGCCGCCCTTCCGAAGATTCACGCTGCCGCCAAAAAGATGGGAATTGGTGTAAGTGAAAAATCAAACTCCATCATCGTTGAGAAGGATTTGAACGGCTCATGGCGTGCAGTGATGTGGCCCACCAATAATTTCAAAGACCTGGACGGGGAAATACTCTCTGAAAAAGCACATACCGAATACGTGGAGTGGGTCAATAAGAATATGGATTTAGCTCCCGTATTTGTCACATGGCACATCCCTGGAACTGCCAGAAAGAACCAGGTTGATTTCGCCGCCTACGAACACGGGTACTTGATTATGAGTTCCCCGCTTGAACAACATGAGGCCATTGCCCTCATGAAAGCCCAGACGATGACCGAGATTGGGATGTCGCACGGCACAATCGTTTTGGAACGCGACGCGGATGATCCGCGCGTAATCAATAAATATCGCATGGTTGAAGTGTCGGATTTGCCTCTTGACAGGGCGGCGAATCCGTTTACTGATTTTGATGTCCTTACAAAGGAGGCTCACATGAACACAGAAGAATATCTTGCTACGATGATTGGCCCCGAAAAAGCCAAGTTATTCGTCGAGAAAACAGCCCTCAAACAGCAATCGCTCCGCAAGGCGAACGTCGAGGAAAAGGAAGTTACCAAAGAGGAAAAAGTTCCCGAGGCGGTTCCTGACAAGGTAACGGAAAAATCCACTCCCGATGAACTGATCGGAAAGATTGTCGAACAGGTCTCGAAAGAGTTGGGAATGGATGCGTTGTCCGAACAGTTTGCACTCATCAAGCAGGAACTTGACAAAATTCCGATGTTAGAATCGCTCGTCAAGGAACTGGCGACCACCAACGAGGAAAAACTGGCGGAGATGATCCAGCCGCCCGTGCAAAAATCATACTCGTGGATGGACAAGCGCCCGTCCGCGAGCAAGGAAAATATCCTCAAAGAAAATGAGGAAGATAAGACTCTCAAGAAAGCTGTCCCGGAAATTGGTTGGCTTTCCGAAGCGACTGGAACCAATCCCGTCGTAACTCAGTAACGGAGGTGCAATATGTTTAACAATAAACCACTCCAAATGGATGGCGCGGTTGATCCGTCGAAAGTGATGGAGGCATTCGCCAACATCCTTTTGCAAAAAACAGCAACCGGAGCCCCGTCCGGCCCGTATGTACACGGTCCTGGTGGACTGTTCGGCGTGCGCGGCTTGAGTCGTGACATCATCTCGACCCATACCCAGATCACTGGAAGTTTGGGTGAATCCATTCCGATTTCAGCGAGCAACGAAACCAATCCGCTGTTTCCTTACATCACAGGTTTCATTCGTTCCGACACACAGGAAAAGGATGGAATCTGCGACGATCCCGAGGAAGCCGGTTCCTTCAAGACCTGTATTCAGACCACCGTATTTGGGCGCAAGGAATACAAAACTCGCGAATTTGAGATCAATGCCACTGGCAAGGTAATCAACCGCGGTGAATTCAACGACTTGCAGATCGTCAACTCCCCCCTGGTAAACCAGATGGGCGGCTTGATGCAGAATGTGTTCCCAAATCTGCAAGGTGATGCGGCTCTAAAGGTTGGTCGTGAAATGCTCATCCGCATGATCGAAGTGGGCGTTTCGTTCCAACGCTGGTACTGCCCCACTGTATATACAGGCAATCCCGCCAATAGTTCGGCGGGCGGCGGGTATAAAGAATTCCCCGGCCTTGACCTGCTTATTGGAACGAATAAGATTGACGCCCTGACTGGCACAGCCTGTCCGTCCCTGTACTCCGATGTGAAATCGTTCGGGTACAAACAGGTCGATAGCAGCACTGAACCCGACATCTATCGCACGCTTTCCACGATGATGTATATCCTCGAAAACAAGGCACGCCAGCAAAATCTTGCTCCGGTTGAGTTTGTCATCGTGATGCGTGCTCAGTTGTTCTGGGAACTCAGTCGCTTCTGGCCGCAGAAGTACAACACCGATGGCGCGACCCTGACCAACGCTGGTCTGGATATGCTGATCCTGCAAAATATTCAAATTCGTGACGCCATGCGCGCGGGACAATACCTGACCATCAACTCAAAGAATTACCGCGTCGTTCTTGATGATTGTATTGCGGAAGAAAACCAGTCTGACAATGGCGCAATCCCGATTGGTGGATTTGGTTCCGACATCTACATCCTGCCTTTGACCGCCCGCGGTGGAACGCTCCGAACTTTCTATTGGGAATACTTCGACTTCTCGACCAATGTATTGCCCCAGATGAGTGGTTTACCAACCTGGTTCTGGTCAGATGGCGGTGCTTTCCTGTGGACGATGGGCGCTCCGAAGAATTGGTGCTTGGATGTGTCTGCAAAGACCGAACCACGCCTGATCCTTCGCACTCCTCAGCTTGCAGGCCGCCTTACCGATGTTGTGTATGTTCCTCTCCAGCACACTGACGATCCTCTGCCTTCCGGTATGTACCATGTCAATGGTGGTGTCCGCACAGGCCGTCCGTTCCCATCCCCGTTTAGTGAATATAACCTAAGCGGACCAGGTGTTGGTGCGTAACCTTCACGTTTATAAACTGGGAGGCTGGTTTTCCAGCCTCCCTTTTTTCTTGCAAGACTCCAGTGTATAATAGTCGGTGTGAGTATTGTACGAAATAGGCCGCGTACGAAATGACAGTGCTTCCCTGTTCTCACATCGACTCTTATGCACTGGAAGCGTAAATAAAAGAATGAGAGGAAGCAATGCTTAAAGATAAATCTTTGTTTGTTACGGGTGGAGCAGGCACATTAGGCCATGCAATTGCAGAACGAAGGAAACGGGAAGGGTGGACTGGAAGGATGACCGTTTATTCCAGTGATACACATAAACACGAAAAGATGCGGAGACTTTACCCCGACGTAAATTTTGTTCAGGGTGATATTCGCAATCCCGAAACCCTCTATAACGCAATGGTTGGACATGATGTTGTGTTGCATCTCGCGGCGGTCAAGGTCATTCCCGCTTCCGAACAATGGAGCCTGGATACCATTGACGTAAATATCAACGGCAGTATCAACGTCTGCGTGCAGGCCATCAGCGCAGGGATCAAACACGTATTGGGAATTTCAACGGACAAAGTTTGCCACTCAGCCAATGCGTATGGCGCAACCAAATATTTGATGGAAAAGGTGTTTCAGGAATACTCCCGAATTGATTCGGGAACGCAGTTCCACCTTGTACGTTACGGAAATGTCCTGGAATCCAATGGATCGGTTCTGGAAGCGTGGAGGAAAGCACAGGAAGATGGAAAACCTCTAATTGTCACCGATCCAGAGATGACGCGTTTCTGGATTTCCCCCCAACAAGCCGTTGATCTGGTGATTAGTGCAGTGAAATTGGAAAGCGGACTTGTTCTCATTCCAAAGATGAAGGCGCTTTCAATTGGAAAACTTGCGGAATACACGGTGGGAGCGGGATATAAATTCGAGAAGATCCAAATTCGCCCCGGTGAAAAGATGCACGAAACCCTCCTGACCGAGGAAGAACGTTTTTACGCAACCGAGTCACAGGATTTCTTCTTCCTGAGGCCATCAACCAGCCCGAAGGTTGTTACGCCAGTGGAAAAAACATACTCCAGTGACACGGCTCCCCTCCTGACCAAAACAGAACTTGACGAGTTGTTACGAAATGAGTGACATCATTCTTCGTGCCTCCCTTGCGGTTTTGGCATGGTACTACATATCATTTATTTTCAATAAGATTGCAAGACGCGTTAATTGGAGCTGGTGGTATCGCAAGGTCTATCTGAATTCTCTCCATTGGAAAATAGTCCGCTGGATGAAGAAAACCAATATGAGGATTTTGAGAGGCGCAGTGTATTGCGAAAAATGCGGAAACAGAAAGCGCCTGCAAGTTCATCATATGACCTACGCAAATCTTTGGCATGAAAAAATGTCGGATTTGCAGATAGTTTGCAATTTATGTCACCGGCAAGGATCAGGAAGGATTTCATGAGCGACTTACCCAGATTGTCAATCGGTCTTGTAACATATAAAAGAACGGACGAAGCTGTTCGCACCGTTCTATCTACAATCAAAAACCTGAATTACCCACGGGAACTTCGTTCCTGGTACATTGCGGACGATGGAAGCGAAAGCGGTCACGTGGATGATGTTTTGACCGCTCTGGGGGATGAAAATATACTCGGAATGCACAATCGCCGCATCCGGCACGAAGGACAGGAAAACACCCATCATGCTGGTCTGGGATGGAATAAATGCCTCGGAATTTGTCACCAAAACTCAGATTTTGTATTGTGGATCGAGGACGACTGGGTAATGGAAAAGCCACTCGACCTCGTTCCGTACGTGAAACTATTGCAGGAACGCGAGGATGTTGGGATTTGCAGTTTCCGAATCCTATCGGTAGGCGCGGACGTGCATACGGTTGGTTACGATGGACAGGTGTACTTGCGTTACGAACGAACAACGCAATATGCTTTTTCTGGAAACCCCTACCTGCGCCATGCCCGTTATACAAACAAGTACGGCTGGTTTGCGGAAGATCGCAACCCTGGATTGATGGAATTGCAACAGGACGATCAGTACCGTCTTGCGGTGGAAGGTCCGACAATCTGGAGACCCGTCAATATCTCCATGTGGGGAGCATGGTCGCATATCGGAAGTAACAAGACATGGGAATAGAAATGGACGCGAAGAACTGGTTTACCGAAAAGGGTGACGAAACTCTTGCTCTGGATTGGCCTCTCAATGATAACTCTCACGTTTGGGAGATTGGGGGATACGAAGGACGCTGGGCGCAACAGATTTGGGACAAATTCCACTGCAATATCACCATCTTTGAGCCGCAGTTGTGGGCGGTGGATCGGCTGATGAAACGCTTTGGCGGTATCAGCGAAATCGACATTCGCCCGTATGGGTTATGGATCAACGATGAAGTCAGAGTAATCGAGAATTTTGGAACAGACGGAGCGACAATCGCAAATGGTACAAACGGATTGAACCCGCCTGGACTTGGTGCTTTCAAGCATTTCTATCACGAATTTCAACACTTCGATCAGATAGACGTTTGCCTGATGAACATCGAGGGGGCGGAGTATGAGTTGATTCCATCGTTCATTTCTTTCGGAGTGATGCAGAAAATAGATCACTTCTGGTGTCAGTTTCACCTGAAAGACGATCCTGATTCAAATAAATCGTCCGATATTTTCAAGGCGATGGAGAAAACTCATTACGTGCTGTGGAATTGCTTTCCAACGGCAGTGGCATGGAGGAAACGATAATGCTCAGTCGTGGTATAATTGAATTGTCGAGACTGAATAGCGCGGCTTTATGTTACAATCACTTATCACCCGTTTTCTGTTTTGTGCTACCGCGCCAGTCTCGACAACTGAACAGGAACGGGTGCTTTGTTTTTGGAGCAGAAATGGACAGGCTGTTTTTAGACAAAAAAGATATTGAGCGTTTTTATAAAAATATATCTATAAAGAACATGGATGAATGTTGGGATTGGAAACTTAGACCTAACGAAGATGGGTATGGAAAATTTAAAGTAAAAGGGAAAACTCTCTTAGCTCACCGAGTTTCATATTTTATTAGTCATAAAACTCTTGGAGAAAATATGTTGGTTTGCCATACCTGTGATAATACAATCTGCGTAAATCCACATCATTTATTTCTTGGAAAGCCGAAAGATAATTCTTCTGACATGGTATCTAAAAACAGACAAGCATTTGGAGACAAAAATGGAAGGTCTAAACTTTCATGGGAATTAGTGGGTACGATTAGATCATTATTTTCAAGTGGAGTTAGTCAGTCAAAATTAGCTAAAAAGTTTCATGTAAGTGATTTTGTTATATGGGGAATAGTTCACAATAAATTATGGAGGATAAACGATGGTAATAACTAAAACCCCACTTAGAATATCTTTAGTTGGTGGGTCTACGGACATGCCTTCTTTCTACAAAAAACACGTTGGAGCCGTGGTCTCTTTTGCGATCAACAAATACGTCTATGTTTCTGTAAACAAAAAGTTTGACAGCAAGATACGCGTATCGTATTCCACGACGGAGAACGTGGAGCATATAGACCATCTGCAACACGATCTTGTCAGGGAAAGCCTGCGGTACTTCAAGATCAACGACGGAGTGGAGATCACTTCGGTTTCGGATATTCCCGGAGAGGGTTCCGGACTCGGTTCTTCTTCATGCTTTACAGTCGGATTGGTAAACGCACTTTCGCACGGTTCCCATCCGTCCATTTTGGCGGAACGGGCGTTTGAGATCGAGGCTAATAAATGCCACCGTCCGGTTGGCAAACAGGATCATTTCGCAAGTGCCTATGGTGGAATGAATTATTTTGTTTTCACAAAGAACTCCGTGGAAACTACCGCCATGTACGCATCCGAGGAGTTGAAAAAACATTCCCTGCTTTTATATACAGGCATGACTCGCAAGGCAGATTCGATATTGAAGGGACAGCGACAGGCGTTTGATGAAGGTGCAACAACCGATACAGGTCGGAAACTGGCTATTCTGGCAAAGAATTTTTATCATGAATATCTCACTGGCATGGAAATGGATCGACTCGGTGATTACTTGACGCGCTCCTGGAATTTCAAGAAACAACTGGCAAGCGGAATAACCAATCCGCAGATTGACATTTGGATGAACGCTGCTCTTGGGATGGGTGCGCATGGCGGAAAAGTTCTCGGTGCTGGCGGTGGAGGATTTCTATACTTCATCGCCCCCCCTGAAATACACGGAAGGATTGCGGCTTCGCTCAGGTTGAAACTTGTGGATTTCAAGATAGAGACAAGAGGAAGCGAGGTAATATATAATGGCTAAACTAATTCCACTAACCCAAAATCAATTCGCAATTGTAGATGACCACTGGTACGAATTTCTCATGCAGTGGAAATGGTATGCAAGGTGGAACCCGCAAACAAAGTCCTTTTACGCAGTTAGGCATGACAAAACCAATCACGATAAAACAATTTGGATGCACAGAATAATCATGAACACCCAAGACAGTGTGACTTGCGATCATATTAACCATAATACACTAGATAATCGCGAGAGCGAGCTAAGGAATGTCAACTCTACCCAGAGCGCAATAAATCGCAGGATATTCAAAAATAATAAAATCGGCATAAAGGGGGTTCGTAAATACGAAAATGGTTACATAGCAGAACTTAGACACAACAGGAAACTTGTTCTTCAAAAGAAATTTAAAACTTTAGGAGAAGCTACTCAGGCTCGATCCGATGCGGAAAAAAAATATTTTGGAGAATATACAAATGGATAAGAAACCTAAATTACTGTTTTTAGACGACAGAACAAAACGCAGAGAATATGCCGAAAAAGAATATTCTAAACTTTATGACGTAACTTGTGTTTCATGTGTTCTTGAAGCATTAAGATATATGTCAAGAGAAGATTGGGATGTTATTTCTCTTGACCACGACTTACTAGGCGTGGACTTTGAGGATGTTGATACTCCTGGTTGCGGGATGGAAATCGTGCGTTATATTGTAAAATGTGGCTGGCCTCCCCAACGGAAAATCCCCGAATTCTGGATACACTCCAGCAATCTATTTGCGGCACATTTGATGGAAGTCGCATTACTGGAGGCTAATATCCCGGCTTTCTACAAGCCGATCATCTACAAGACTGAAAACATGAAATACGACGAAAACGGAATTCCGATATGAAAATTCTCATTACAGGGGCGGCAGGCTTTATTGGGTCGAACAGTGTTGACTTCCTGACCAGGCGGTATCACAAGGTTCTGGCATTGGACAATTTCTCCACTGGAAAACTGGAGAACTTGAGCGAATTCAAAGGGAAGGTGGAACCGTGCGACATCACCGATCTCAAACATCTCGACCAGGTATTCGGGGATTTTCGACCTAAAGCGGTTCTACACCTTGCGGCACAATCCGCAATTACCACATCCATTCTTGATCCGCAAAAAGACCTTTCCGTAAATGCGCTTGGGACTCTCAATGTATTGATGATGGCTAGAAAATACAATGTCAGTAAGTTCGTCTTTTCATCCACCTCCGCAGTGTACGGTGCTGGAAATCGTTTCTTTTCCTCAAAAGAAAGTGATTGTTGTATTCCCAATAACCCATACGGAATATCCAAATTGAGTGCAGAAAACTACATCCGAACCACGTTCAAGGATCACGTTATTCTTCGCTACGCCAATGTGTACGGACAGCGGCAGCAACCAGTTGGACAGAACCAGGTAATTGCCCGTGCTTTTCGCCATTTCCTTTTTGGAGATGACTTTACAGTAAACGGCAATGGAGACCAAAAGAGAGATTTTGTTCATGTGAGCGATATTTGTAACGCCAACTTCCTTGCGTTGACTGGAAACTTCACGGGCACATTCAACATTGCTTCCGGGAAAAGTTTCTCGGTCAACACCGTCCTTTCAGAAATCGCCGAAATCTACGGAGTTTCAGCTTATCAGTGGTTGCATAATGACAATACCGATGAGCGTGGCAACGTGCATATATCTTCCAGATATACTGCAAAAAGAATTGGCTGGAAGGCTTATATCTCGCTCAAAAACGGACTGGAATTGACAAAAACATGGTGGGATAATGTCAAGACTGATAAAGGAAACAGATGATAAAAGTATTTATCAATCCAATGGCGAACGACGGAATCCTGCGCGTGATCGAGGCGCAGTATAAATACCTTCCGCAATTCGGCGTGCAAACTGTAAAGAACATTCAGGAAGCCGACGTGATCTGCAATCATGGAACCGCCTTAGATGAAATTGTCGGGATACCCTCTGTGCATGTCGGGCACGGCCTGTATTGGTCAAGGCAAAATTGGGGGGATGATTTCATGCAGGTCAACGAAATGGTCGTGGAGTCCATGCGTCACGCAGTCGCCCATACCGCTCCTTCCGAGTGGGTTGGAAATGCAATTCGCCGCGGTGGATATTTCTATCCTGAGGTTGTTTATCACGGCATAGACGCAAATGATTTCACTCCAAAAAATGAACACGAAAGTTATGTTTTGTGGAACAAAGCGCGTTCCGACTACGTGAGCGATCCAAATGATGTCATGAAGGTTTCCGGGTACGCGCCACGTCGTCAATTCATTTCCACCATCGGACGCGCCTCGGAAAACCTGAAAATTATCGGCGCACTTCCCCATGCAAAAATGAAGGGTGTTGTCGCTGGAGCAGGTGTATATCTTGCGACCGCACGAGAGACATTTGGGATAGGCACGTTGGAGGCTATGGCGTATGGCATTCCCGTGGCTGGCTGGGATTGGGGCGGGACGAAGGAAATTATTATCAACGGAGAAACAGGTTTTCTGGCACCTCCGGGTGATTTTCAGGCACTTTCCGAGTGCATCGAACGATGCTTTCAAGAAAGAGAACGCCTATCTTTGAACTGCATCGAGGATGTAAAGGCACGCTGGCGCTGGGAGCCCCGCATCGAACAGTATGCCAATATTTTCAAGCGCGTTCATCAAAAGTACAACGAAAAAACAAGTCCGAAAGCAAGCGTGATTGTGACCGCCTATCATTTGGATGAATATCTTCCCGCGTGTCTCGAATCTGTTACGAACCAAACATACCCGGATTTTGAGTGTCTGGTAATCGACGACGCGGATCTCAAATCCACAAAAGAGATTGTGAGTGAGTATGCCAAAAGAGATAGCCGTATCCGTTACATTGCAACCCCGGAAAATCTTGGACTACCGGGGGCTAGAAATTTCGGTCTGTCGAATTCGTGCGGGAAATATATCCGCCATGTGGATGCTGATGATTTCCTGGCTCCCAACGCTTTGGAACTTGAGGTTGCTGCGCTCGATACGGATCAAGGGACTGCTATCGTGTACGGTCATCTCGAAACGGTTCGCTCGGATGGAAGTCGATTTCTGGAGGGAAACGGCGACGTAATCCGCAGTGGGTGGCCGGAGGATCAATTCAAGTGGCATCATCAAATGGCGCACCTGAATCAACTCCCATCCTGTGTCATGGCAAGACGCGAAGTATATGAGAGAGGCGGAGGGTATCGGGTTCGCATGAAACGCAACGAGGACGCTGAATTCTGGTGCCGCGTGACTTCTCTTGGATTTCGGGCAACCAAATTCACACAGGCCGTGACCTACTTCCACCGTGAACGTTCTGATAGCAAAGGTGCTATGGAATGGGAAAAGCAAGGTTCGGAACCGGATTGGACAGCCTGGTTTCCGTGGAGATGGGGTTCCCATGACCTGAAGACTGCAAGGGAAGTGCTGTATAAACGCGGCGACAAACCGAGAAATATTCACCTTGTCCCGTTCGGGTCACAGGGTACTCCACCCGCAGGACAGAAGTTCTGGTATGTTCACGATCATGCTTATCCAGTTGTCTCGATTATTGTGACGTGCGGACCTCATCACCGTCCATTCCTGATCGACGCGTTGGACTCCATTCAAGCCCAAACCTACCCGGATTGGGAGTGTATTGTGGTCAACGATACTGGTGAGAAGTGGGAAAAGGACATCATGGGCGCACCGTGGGCGAAGGTAGTCAATATGGATGGAAACCGAGGTGTATCGGCAGCCAGAAACAAGGGCTATAAGCACATAAGTTCATCCAGTAAATTTGTTATCTGGATGGATGCGGATGATTTCTGGTTCCCGTGGTTTTTGGAGCGCATGATGCTGTACGCGGAAGTCAATCCCGGTGTAGTATTTTCTGATATGTTTCTCTTGGATGACAAAAATACATATAAACTTTATGCGTACCCTGATTTTCATTCAGATAGGGTTACGACAACTATTCAGTATCCAGGTTCGTCCGTGCTTGTTCCGAGAACCATCGTAGAGGCCATGTTGGAATATCAAGGAGGTTTTTCAATAGACATTCCCGGCTTAGAAGATTGGGATTTTCAGATCGGCGTCCACCATCTTGGATTTTGTGCCCATCACATCCCCGAACCTTTGTTTGTTTATCGAATCTACACCTCCACCAAAAGGGAGGTGGATTATGCTAAAATAGGAGCAATCGAGGAGTATCTTGATAAGAAATACTCCCAGTACAGGAAAGGTACGGATAAGATAATGTGCGGTTGCCAGACAAAAAAACCGTCAGTAAAAGTCCCAAGTTCGCTTCTATCGTCATCCGGGAATTTCTCGAACACCTCAGACGTAGTTGACGCACAGAATCCGAACCAGATGGTCTCGATGGAGTATTTCGGTTCCAATAAGGCTTCCTTCTCGGTGCGTTCCCGTGTGGCTAGAAACGTAAGTTACCGATTTGGAAACAACGCCCTGCACAATATTCGTGATGTTTTTGTCGGGGATATAGACCACCTGCTTGGGATCAACGAACAGGGGAAACAGGTATTCCGTGTGCTTAGTAATATCGCTGTTCTGGATACGAATGATCCGGCGGCGTTTTTAGGTCAACCAATATCAGCAGGTACATAATGTCAACCATAAGGCAAGGCGTCGCTCCAGTTTACGATGTTCCGCAACAGATCAAATATGATGCAGGAGGAAGGATGCGTGTCTCCCAGATAACCACTCTGGGAGACTATCGTTGTATCGGATTCGATAAGTCTCTCCTGCTGGACAACGTGGGGACTGGCAGTGGGGCTTTTTCCAATAACAAATATACCCTGAGCGTGACGACGGGAAAATACTTCATCCGCCAATCACACAGATACCACCCTTATTTTTCCGGGAAATCACAACTTGTTGAATGCACATTTGACAAGTTCCATAAAGAAGCGGGGATCACAAAAAGGATCGGATACTTTTCATCTTCTCAAAATGCCCCCTATACTGACAATCTTGATGGATTTTTTCTTGAAAACGATGGAAGCGATTATTACATCAAATGTTATCGGGATGGGGTTGAGACAGTTTCGATTCCCTCGCAAGGCTGGGATGGTTTGGAAACCTTTCATGATTATGACTGGTCTTTTTTTACAGTCGTGATCTTTGAGTTTCTATGGTTGGGCGGCGCTGTTCTTAGAATATGGATAAAGGGGAAAACGGGTTTCGATGTTCTTCATACTGTCCACTACGCGGGCACGAGTGAAAACACATTTATAAAATCCCCCCATCAACCCGTGCGTTATGAACTTCGCAGTAGTTCGGGCGGCGGTTCATTGAGATATATCTGTGCCCAGGTTGGCACAGAGGGAAGTATTGAAGAAAGCGGTTCAAGTCGTTCGGTAAAAACAGGATCAACAGCAATAACACTTGCCGCTATTGGCACAAGTTATCCAGTCATTTCCATTCAGAAACAGAGTGCCTATCGTGATATTCCGGTGATGTTTGACCATATTTCTATTTTAGTTGCATCTGCTAATGACCGCCTTTTATGGGAATTGCAGATAAATCCCACCTTGTCAGCGCCTTTGACGTATGGAGCTGTAAGCAATTCTGCCATAAATTTTGCGGTTGGGGATGGAATAATTACAGTTTCGGGTGCAGGGACATCAATCTGCGGTGGTTATTTAGTGCAAGGTCAGGATGTTGACCATTCTATTTTCAAGAATAATTTCTTTGCGTGGTTGGGTAGCACTCCTGCAAATGTTATGGATCAGTTTGTCTTGGTTTGCACACCCCTAACCGGAAATATTGCAACTTTCGCAACTATGGATTATAAGGAATATTAGAAAGAAAGGAGTCTCAAATGTTTCTCAAAAAAGTATCAGGCGAAATCAGCAAGACAATGGTGTTCAACCTGCTCGTCCTTTTGGTGGGCGTGCTGGAACTGCTCAAGGTATCCCCCGCCCTTCCTGCCGAAGCGGTTCCGTACATCATCCTCGGCGTGGGTGTCGTGAACTTGATCCTGCGTCAGTTCTTCACCACCGAACCAATGGCGCGATAGAACAAAAAAACTCCCGTCAAATGGCGGGAGTTTTATATTTTCGGGTAAAATATACCTATGTTAAAAATAATTGATTTTTTTATTTTCGGGCTTGCGACATGGAGAATAGCATCCCTGTTTGTTCGTGAGGACGGTCCCTTTTTCATCTTTCGCAGGATACGTTCGTGGGCAGGCATGATACATGACGAAAACGGGGAGGTAGTTATCATCCCGGACAACTTTCTGGCTCAATTGCTCTCCTGTGTGTGGTGTACGAGTATTTGGATGGCTGTGTTCATGGTGCTGTTCGATTTATTTTTCCCGCTGATCGCCATCAAGTTTGCACTTATTTTCGCACTGAGCGCACTTGCCATTATGATTGACCGTTACGTGAAAGGATGATATGACCTCCCTCTATCCGATTATCCTGCTTGACATATACAAAGACAACGTTTTCGATGCCGCTGCGGAAAAGGCAAAAGGAATTCGTGGCGTCATCATCAAGGCCGGACAGGGCGGTTACGCCTCCCTACCCCTATCCTTTGTTGCACAATGTCAGGCGATTGGCTTGCCCTACGGTTTTTATTGGGTGATCGATTCCCGCTATGACAGCGGGTATCATATCAATGCAATCAAACAGACCTTCCCCACGATGGATTTTGGAAAACTTGGCTTTTGGTGGGATTGTGAAAAACCAAACTGGACGATGACCGATACCGAGTATTGGAAAACACCCTACGCGGGGAGCGGGCTGATCGAAGCGGTAACGGATAAATTCTTTCAATGGTGTTTTGAGACGGGCGGAATGTACACAAGTCCAGGATTTGCGAAGTTGCTCAATTGGAATTCGTCTGTTTTCAAGTTGAGCGAATTTGGAAGAAAACTTGCCTTGATGCCTTTATGGGTGGCTCAATATAACAGTACAATTACGCACCCGGACTTGTTCGGGAATTGGTCTGACTGGTTACTTTGGCAATACAGGGAAGGACCCGACTTAAGTTATTTCAACGGGGATGAAAATAAGTTTATCCAAATGTTCGGTTTGCAGGATATTCCCATCCCCCCATCCACTCAGGAAAAGACCATGATCTACGAAAAGACGTATTTCGACGGTCTTATCAAGCGCCAGTATCAAGTTATGATGCCGCATGGTTTGACCACCTATCAGGTAACGGAAATAGAAACAAGCAAGGCTGAATTTTTTGTAAGTCCCCAGCTTGCCGCCAGAAAATACGTTCCCGACTTTCTGGATGCGTTTGACCTTGATTTTGCGTGCAACGGGGACGGCTTTCTTGGCGTAACAATCGCCGGATTTGCCGCAAGCGAGGGAAATCCGTATGGTACGGTTGCACAAGAAGCGACTGTCTACATAGGTCAGGATAACATTTTCACGAAATCACGCCCCGCTGTTTTATGGAACGCAATTTCGTATCCGAACCTGCTTGTTCAAAACGGGCAGGTTGTAAAGATCAACAAGGCACTGGATGACATCCGGGCGCGCACTGCTTTTGGCTGGAACTTGGATCAAAGCAAACTCTTTATTGTTACCGTGGACGGACAGGATTACTGGTCTCATGTCGGGTTAAATTTTCCAGATACCGCCAAAGTGCTTATTGAACTTGGATGCAGTGACGGATTTATGCTGGACGGCGGCGGATCAACTACCGAAGCGACTCGGATCAATGGAATTCCAACCGTGACCAACAAACCCAGCGGGGAGGATTTGGTCGCAAGATACAACATGACCATGCGCCGCGTGGCGAATGTTCTGGGCGTTAGAATGAAAACGGGATCGGTATCACAACCGCCTCCCACAGGAGAAGCAAACATGAATTACAAAGTTATGGTAGGCGTCAAACCTCGAAAAACTCCGAGCATGTACGAGATCAACACAAAACCAAACCTGCTTGTGAATACCACCTTTGCAAGCACGATCTCGGAAACCGTGAACGATCCTGCCAGAGTTGACAATGGCGTAACGTTCGTTCAAATGTCTGATGGATACTGGGTTCCGCTGGTGTACAAAGGTGTTGAGTACGTCAAAGAAATCGTCACCCCCGTTCCAGCAACCAAAGGCAGGATTATCCTGACTGAACCCGATGGAGCAACAAGGATATTCGAGGAAGTGTAACCATGCTGGATGTTTTTGAAGTCACACAAACCCGGCATTTTTCGGAGATATTTCCTCTTCATCCCCCGCTGATTCGCGTTCTCCATTACGAGGAGAAGTACGGATTATCGACCCCTGAATGGCAGGCCAGAGAATTGGGTGGTGCCGTTCTATGGGGGGAGGATAATCATGTCGGCTTGCCTGAATACGTGTCTCTGATAGGGGATTTTGTGAGACTGACAGAACCGTTGCAATTCTATGGCTTGTCGTTGTTGCAAAAGTCTGCTGGAGACACCATGTCCCATGAACAGGTGGTACATGCTTATTCGTGGCTCATGGATGGAAACACGGCGTTCACCAACAAGTTCGGTTCCGGTACTTGTGCATTTTATCCAGACGGGCGCAATTTGGACAAAGAGGATATGCGTCAATTTCCAGTTGTGACTGGCGGAAACTATTTCGAGTTACTGGACACAACTCCCCTATTGGTTTATGGTCAGTTGTGCTGGAAGATAAAGGCTTTCAATATCAACGAACCGTTTCCCGATCCTGCCAACTGGCGCGAAGATTACAGGGTCTTTAGAGCCACAAATTCATGGGCAACCAGGATGGCCGATGGAAGTATAAAGCGGGGAGTGGATGAATTCCCTCAACTTGGAGGAAAGGACGTGCCTGTCCCCCTGTTGAGCAATTCTGGTTTCTTTTTTATCCGTTGCATTGATTCCGTCTTTGTTGATCCCTTTGAACCTTTGAAGTCGCCGTATTACGGATAGTCGAGGATACCATGAATAGGCAGACCTATATGAATAATGGCGAATTAATAAACGAAATCCGATCCATCATAGAAAGCGGAAAGAAAATTTCGCCGAATATTCGGGACCGTTTGATTCTGGCGTCCATTGTCGATCTTCATACAAAAATCGACGGAGTAATAACCCACTCCGTCGAACAGGACAAGAAGATCAGGGCAATGACGTTTGGATACAGGATTCTAGTTATTCTTGGGGGGATTCTTACGACTGTGGCGACCACACTGGCTATTATGTTCATCACTGGAAAAGCTGAAATCGTTTTCAAATAAATTCATTCTGTTGCTCCGCATTGATGACAATACTTATCACCCTTTCCCAAGTAAGAACCGCAGTGAGAACATTTTAATTTTATTTTAACCATTTCTGGAGGATCAGAAATCAAATCTAAGCACTTATAACTTCCGCATGTTGGACAATATAAATGCACGTCATTTTTCCATTCCTCATGAGTGTATTCAATGGTTGTGCCGCATTCATCGCATTGCGCTACAAGTTTATCTGGTTGATATAAAATTCTTGGCATATGCTTTCTCCTTCTAGTAATTTGGAAATGTTTTGTTGTGTGCTTTTTAATTCCCTCACTCAACAACACTACACAGAAAAGCATTGCACTTCATTTGGAATGTGACTTGACCACTTAACGCTTTTGCGTATGTTTCAGGTGTTACGGAATAAGAATTGACGTTGCCGTTCACATCAATAATGAGTATGTATTGCTCTGGCGTGAAAGTTGTTACATTTGCAGGTTGACCATTAACTTGACCGACGCCAAAGCCAACACCGCTTGCTGTATAACTCATGCCAATTACTTGACCATTTTCAAAATGATAACCAGTGAATAAGTAATTTGCAAAAAATACAACAATCAGTAATAGAACAGCCGAAAGTAAAAATAAAATATATCTTTCTTTTGTATTCATTTCAAAACCTTTCTGTGTTTAATAAGAATTAGGCGGCTCTAGTGTGCTGGGAAGGACTCGAACCTTCAACGCTCCCGACCTCCGCCCCCCACACCCTACGGGTTTACGATGTGGGCGACGCAAGCCATGAACTTGCCTTCGAGGTTGTGTCTGCCAA
>Ga0153916_10000759_pt1 | contig 22275 bp, 24 predicted proteins | sample Opewatmetagenome_FD_109642 | JGI IMG/M metagenome (GOLD analysis project Ga0153916, IMG submission 109642) | Freshwater wetland microbial communities from Ohio, USA - Open water 3 Core 3 Depth 4 metaG | ecosystem: Environmental > Aquatic > Freshwater > Wetlands | place: USA: Ohio, Lake Erie...
CGCGCGGTCGCGCGAGGGGGATACCTCCATGAGCAAGGGACTTAAGGCCACGGCGCTCGCCGGCGTCCTGGCGGCGATTCCGGGGCTGGCGCTGGCACAGTCTAGCCTGACGATCAGCGGCTTCTTCAAGATGGGCATCGAGGACATCAGGCTCGATGACGCCAGCCCGACACGCTCCGGGAACACCCGCGAGGACCGCGTGACCGACAATAACTCGCGCCTCATCTTCAACGTCACCGAGGACGTGGGCAACGGATTGCAGGTCATCGCCCAGCTCGACAGCCGGTTCTCGCCAGACAACGGCGCGGGGCTCACTGCCGCGGGCAATACCTGGGTGGGCTTGCGCAGCAAGGCATGGGGCAGTCTGACCATCGGCCGCCAGGACCTTCACTACGGCCTGCAACCGGACGACATCTACCGCAAGGCGGGATCGGACAAGGCGCGCTCGGTGTCGGTGTTCGATTTCGTGCAGAACGGCGCCACCACGCAGGCGATCGCCAACGCGACGCGCACGGCGAACGTCGTCCGCTGGGATACGCCCAACTGGAGCGGATTCCAGTTGACGACGGCGTATTCGACCAACGCCGCGGCTGCATCGGAAGCCGATATCGGCAGCCCGGTGCGCAAGGGCTCGGCGTGGAACCTGAACCCTTCGTACACCCGCTCCAACTGGCAGGTCGGCTACAGCTACTGGAATTCGAAGCCCGATGCGTCCCTCGCCGACCAGCGCGGCGATACGGTGTACGCCTACTACAAGTGGAGCGGCCTCAAGGTCGGTGTCGGCTGGAACCAGTCCAAGCTCAAGTCGGCGACCGGCACCGACGCCGCGAAGCGTGATGCCTGGACGATCCCGCTCAGCTACACGTACGGCGCGCACAACCTCTATGCGCACTACACCTGGGCGGACGACGACAAGGTGCAGGGCGCGAACACCGGCGCGAACATGTTCGCGCTGTCGTACGTGTACGACCTGTCCAAGCGCACCTCCTTCGGCCTGACCTACGCGTACATCAAGAATGACTCCGGGGCGTCGTATCAGCTCTATCAAGACAACGGCGGCACGCAGTCCTCGACCAACGCCACGCCCTTCCTGGGCGAGGATCCGCGATTGCTGTCGACGACCCTCAAGCACGCGTTCTAGGAAATGCCCGCCGCGGAGACCGACGGATCACGGAGCTTCGGCGTTGATTGCCTGATCCTCGGCTTCGACCGGGCGCTCCGGGCAGTCAGTGGCGTGCACACCGCCGAGCGGCCGTCGCCGGCCGGCGCGCTTCCCGAGAGCGAGCTCGATCCCCGGCAGCGCGCGCATGCCGCGGCGCTGATGCGCGTCAATCACGTCGGGGAGGTCTGTGCGCAAGCGCTCTACCAGGGCCAGGCCCTGACGGCGCACGACGCGAAGGCGCGCCGCTCTCTCGAGCAGGCGGCGCGCGAAGAGGAAGACCACCTGTCGTGGAGCGCGCAGCGGATCCGCGAGCTCGGCGGCCGCCTGAGCCTGCTCAATCCGGTCTGGTATGCGGGCTCGCTCGCGATCGGCGTCGCGGCGGGCGCTCTGGGCGATCGGTGGAATCTCGCTTTTCTGGCGGAGACGGAGCGCCAGGTGGAGGCCCACCTCAGCGGTCACCTCGAGCAGCTCGCCCCCGAGGACCGGCGCACGCGATCGGTCGTCGAGGCGATGCGCATCGACGAAGCGAAGCACCGGGATACCGCGGTTGCACTTGGCGCGGCGGAGCTCCCGGCTCCGGCCAAGCTCGCCATGCGTGCGCTATCGAAAATCATGACGGCGGTGGCATACCGCGTCTAGCCGCAAATTCATGCTCAACGTCTTCATCGGCTACGACCCGAAGGAATCGGTCGCCCTTTACACGCTCGCGCATTCGATCCTGCGCCGCGCCAGCGTCCCGGTGACCATCGCGCCGCTCATGCGCTCGCAGCTCAAAGGGCTCTATACGCGCGAGCGGGGCCCCACCGAGTCGACCGAGTTCAGCCTGACGCGATTTCTCGTGCCGCGGCTGTCGCAATTCCGCGGCTGGTCGGTGTTCCTCGACTGCGACATGCTGTGCCGCGGCGATGTTGCCGAGCTCACCGAGTGTATCGAGCGTAATCAAGACAAGGCCGTGCTGGTGTGCAAGCACGACTACGTGCCGAAGACCGAGCGCAAGTTCCTCGACCAAGTGCAGACGAAATACCCGCGCAAGAACTGGTCGAGCCTGATGCTGTTCAACAACGAGCGCTGCACGGCGCTCACGCCGGAGTACGTGAACCGGGCGCCGGGCCTCGACCTGCACCGCTTCATCTGGACCGAAGACGCGCGTATCGGAGAACTGCCGCTGAAGTGGAACTGGCTGGTGGGTGAGTACGGCTACAACCCGGATGCGAAGATCGTGCACTACACGCTCGGTGGGCCGTACTTCGACGACTACCGCGACTGCGATTACGCCGAAGAGTGGTTCGCCGAGTGCCGCTCGATGACTCACGCCGAGAAAGCGCCGCGCTGACGCCTGCGGCTCATCCCTCGACGATCTCGAAGTCCTTGCTCATCTCGGCGGTCTTGCCGAGCATGATCGACGCCGAACAGTACTTCTCGTGCGACAGGCGGATGGCGTGCTCGACGAGGTTGCGCTTGAGGCCCTTGCCACGCACCACGAAGTGCATGTGGATGCGAGTGAATACCTTCGGGTCGGTCGGCGCGCGCTCGGCGGCAAGCTTGACCTCGCAGCCGGTGACGTCCTGGCCGCTCTTCTTCAGGATCACGACCACGTCGTAGGCGGCGCAGCCGCCGGTGCCCACCAGCACCATCTCCATCGGCCGCGGCGCGAGGTTGCGGCCGCCGCCCTCCGGCGCACCGTCCATCGCCACGACGTGACTGCTGCCGGTTTCGGCGAGAAAGGTCATTCCCCCGGCCCAGCGCACGCTGCATTCCATTCCAGAATCCTTATCAAATCAGAGTCTTGTTGCGTTGCAATAGAAATGCCTAGTTGTCTTTATGGTCTTAGCAGAAATTTCTCACGGCCGGGTTCCGCGAGAAAGCTAATGTTACGTACAATCAATGCCGTAAATGGATTGTTGAGAGAATATACAAAACTAATTAAAACATTAGATTTTTGGTTTTGCAATGCAACATTCCAAATTCTAGAATTCGTTTTAGTGCGATGCTCAACTGAGCGTCAAGGTTTTGTCTCCTCCACCCTCCTCCTTTGGTGGATTCAGCGCAACTCGCAAGAGTTGCGCTTTTTTTTTGGGGGAACGCCGCCATAAGCCTTTGACGGCACACGGCAGGTCCCATAAAATCCGCACCTTTTCACGAGCAGCCGCATCATGAAGACCTATACTGCGAAACCGGGCGATGTGCGCCAAGATTGGTACGTGATCGACGCGCAAGGCAAGGTGCTCGGCCGCCTCGCAGTGCAGATCGCATCGCGGCTGCGCGGCAAGCACAAGCCCGAGTACACGCCACACGTCGATACCGGCGACTATGTCGTCGTGGTCAACGCCTCCAAGATCCGGGTTACCGGCAAGAAGGCGCAGGACAAGAAATATTACCGTCACACGGGCTATCCCGGCGGAATCCGCGAGACCGATTTTGCCAAGCTACAGGCGAAGTATCCGAACCGCGTGTTGCAGAAGGCAGTGAAGGGCATGCTGCCCAAGGGTCCGCTCGGCTACGCGATGTTCAGGAAGCTCAAGATCTACGCCGACGCGGCGCACCCGCATGCGGCGCAGCAACCCAAAGCATTGGAACTCTGAGTCAGGAAATCATGGTCGGCGATTATTACTACGGCACGGGACGTCGCAAGAGCGCGGTAGCGCGAGTGTTTATCAGGTCCGGAAAGGGCCAGTTCATCGTCAACGGCAAGCCGGTCGACGAGTTCTTCGCGCGCGAGACGGGGCGCATGATCGTGCGCCAGCCGCTCGAGCTTACCAAGAACCTGACGAACTTCGACGTCAAGGTGAACGTCTACGGCGGCGGCGAGAACGGTCAGGCTGGCGCGGTTCGTCACGGCATAGCACGTGCGCTGATCGAGTATGATGCGGCCCTAAAGCCGGTGTTAAGCGCCTCCGGGCTGGTGACGCGTGACGCGCGCGAAGTCGAGCGCAAGAAGGTCGGCTTGCACAAGGCACGGCGGCGCAAGCAGTTCTCGAAACGCTGAGCAAAGGGAGCTCTCTTGCTCCCGAGTAGAAAGCCGCCCCCGGGCGGCTTTTTTGTTTCGCGCGGAGACCGATGATCAAGGCGGGCATCGTTGGCGGTACCGGGTACACCGGGGTGGAGCTGATGCGACTGCTCGCGCAGCACCCGGAAGTCGAGTTGAGCGCGGTAACCTCCCGCAAGGATGCGGGGGTGCCGGTCGCGAGCATGTTTCCCGGTCTTCGCGGGCGGGTTTCGCTGGCCTTTTCCGAGCCCGAAAAGACGCCTCTGGGCAAGTGCGACCTGGTTTTTTTCGCGACCCCGAACGGCGTCGCGATGGGCGAGGCGCGCGCGCTGCTCGATGCGGGTGCGCGGATCATCGATCTGTCGGCCGATTTCCGTCTCAAGGACATCGTCGAGTGGGAGCACTGGTACAGGATGAAGCACGCGGCTCCAGAGCTGGTCGCCGAGGCCATTTACGGGCTGTGCGAAGTGAACCGCGAACTCATTCGGAGCGCCCGGCTGGTGGCCAATCCCGGCTGCTACCCGACGGCGACGCAGCTCGGGTTCCTGCCGCTGGTGGAGGCCGGAGTCGTCGATCTCGATCACCTGATCGCCGACGCCAAGTCGGGGGTGAGCGGCGCCGGGCGCAAGGCCGAGCTGCAAGTGACGTTTTCGGAAGCCGCGGACAACTTCATGGCCTACGGTGTCCCGGGTCATCGCCACTGGCCTGAGATCCGGCAGGGCCTCGGTCGGGCCGCCGGGCGCGAAGTCGGCCTGGTGTTCACCGCCCACCTGACGCCGATGATCCGCGGCATTCATGCCACGCTCTACGCCCGGGTCATCCGCGAAGTCGATTTCCAGGCGCTCTACGAGCGGCGCTACGCGCGCGAGCCGTTCGTCGACATCATGCCGGCGGGAAGCCATCCGGACACCCGCTCGGTGCGGGCAGCGAACGTGTGCCGCCTCGCGCTACATCGTCCGCGCGAAAGCGCGACGCGCGCCGAAACGCTGGTAGTGCTTTCGGTGATCGACAATCTGGTGAAGGGGGCATCTGGCCAGGCAGTGCAGAACATGAACATCATGTTCGGCCTGCCGGAGACGATGGGTCTCGAGCACCTGCCGGTGGTGCCGTAACTGCGATGGCGCGCCGGCTGCACAAGATTCGCCAGCGTTTCGGCATCAGCGCGCCGAAAGTCGCGGTACGCACCGAGGTGGCGTGGTACTGGCGCTGGATCGGAATCGCGCTGTTTCTCGCGCTTTCGGTCGCCATAGGACTGTGGGTGTACGACGCGGGGCGCCGCTTTGCGGGCTTCGACCGCGAGGAAGTCCAGCGCCGGCTGGGCGCGGCCAACGCCGAGCTCGAGGCGAGTCGCGCGGAGCTGGAGCGACTGCGCGCGCTCGCCAATGCTGCCGACAGCCGCATTGCCATCGAGCGCACGGCGCAGCAGCGGCTGGCGCAGCAGATCCGCACCCTGGAGGACGAAAACTCCAATCTGCGCGAGGAACTGGCGATATTCGAGCGGATGCTTTCCTCCGATCCGCGCTCCGCGCCGGCGATCTCCATCTACCGCTTCAAGGTTCTGCCGGACGTTCTGCCGGGCGAGTTCCGGTACCGGATGCTGCTGCTGACGTCGGGGAGCCAGCGCGACCGGGAATTCAAGGGGCGCATCGAGTTGGTGGTCAGCCTGACGGACGCGGGCAAGAGTGCTATCATTAAATTTCCTGAACAAGCGGATGCCGGCGCCTCCGCTTTTCACTTGTCATTCAAGTACTTCCGGCGTGTAGAGGGAACTTTTCGGGTCGGAGAGAATGCCAAGATCGAGCGTGTGCAGGTGCGCGTGCTTGAAGACGGCTCGGACCAGGTCCGCGCGACTCAAATCTTGACCCTGGGCTGAAAGGATGGCGACCATGTTTGGCAAGACGAGCAAGCCGCAGAACCGCATCGACAGCCTAGTGGGCTCGACGACGCGCATCGAGGGCAACCTGTTCTTCAGCGGAGGCCTTCGGGTCGACGGCGTGATACGAGGCAACGTCGCCGCGCTTCCGGACCAGCCCGGCACCTTGGTGGTGTCCGAACATGCGCGCATCGACGGCGAGGTGCAGGCCACGCATATCGTCGTCAACGGCACGATCATCGGCGCTGTCAATGCAAGCGAGTCGCTCGAACTCCAGGCCGGTTCGCGCGTCAAAGGTGACGTGCATTATAAGAGCATAGAGATGCAACAAGGCGCGGTGGTCGAGGGCCGCTTGATCCACCACGGTACGGAAGTCAAGGCCATGGAGCTGAAGCTGGCTTCGGGCAGCTGATTTGCAGGAACGCGGAAAATAGCCGCGTTGACCACGTGGTGAACGCGGCGGGATAATTTCAAAAGTCGTTTTTTGGAGTACGCGATGAACGCAGTCACGGAAATGCCGGCACCGCTTGTCTTCACCGACAATGCCGCGAACAAGGTCAAGGAACTGATCGAGGAAGAGGGCAACACCGAGCTCAAGCTGCGCGTGTTCGTCAGCGGCGGAGGCTGCTCAGGCTTCCAGTATGGCTTTACGTTCGACGAAGTGCAGAACGACGACGACACCACCATGCAGAAGAACGGGGTCACACTTCTGATCGATCCGATGAGCTACCAGTATCTGGTCGGCGCCGAGATCGATTATCAGGAAGGGCTTGAGGGCGCGCAGTTCGTGATCAAGAACCCGAACGCCACCACGACCTGCGGCTGCGGCTCGTCGTTCTCCGCCTGACAGGGCGCTCCGCGCTTGCATCAAGGGGGCTGCGGCCCCCTTTTTCGTTTCTTGCCGGGATTATTTCGGGTACACCGCGCCGAGCACGCGCGGGCCGCTCGCGCCCGTGACCGTCGGCAGGCTGGCCGGGAGGCCTTCGATCGCCTGACGGGCGAGCCACGCGAATGCGGCGGCCTCGACCATTTCCGGCGCCAGTCCGTGGCTCTCGCTCGCGGCGACGCCTAACGGCGCGCATAGCGCCCGCAGCCGCGCCATCAGCGCTCCATTGCGCGCGCCGCCGCCGCACACGATGAGCCTCGCGATTCCCGGGCAATGTCGCGCGCAGGCCTGCGCCACGCAGCGCGCAGTGAACTCGAGCAGGGTTGCCTGCACGGCGCGCGGGTCAAGGCGCGAGATGTCGTGCCCGGCCAGCCAGGACTCGTTGAACAGCTCGCGTCCGGTGCTCTTCGGCGGCGCGCTCGCAAGGAACGGCTCCGCGAGCAGCCGCCGCAGCAGGGCATCGTCCACGCGACCTCCGGCGGCCCAGTTCCCGTTGTCGTCCATCGGCTTGCCGAGGTGCTTCTCGACCCACAGGTCGAGCAGGCAGTTCGCCGGGCCGCAATCGAAGCCGATGGTCGGCTGCGTGCGCGAAAGGCGCGTGATGTTCGCGATGCCGCCGAGATTCACGATTGCGCGGTCCTCGTCGCAGCTGCCGAAGGCGAAGGCATGGAATGAGGGGGCTAGCGGCGCACCTTGGCCGCCGGCGGCCACGTCGCGGCTGCGGAAATCGGCCACCACGCTGATGCGCGCCAGCTCAGCGAGCAGAGCGGGATTCCCGATCTGGACGGTGTAGCCGCGCTCCGGCCGATGGCGCACTGTCTGTCCGTGACAGCCGATTGCACGGACCGAGTCCGCCGCCACGTCGGCGTGCGCGAGAGCCTCGGCAACGGCTGCGGCGTAGCACCGCGCCAACTCGTTGCCGAGCGTTCCGGCTCGATCGATTTCGTCCCGCCCGGGAGAAGTGAGCGCGAGAAGTGCCGCGCGCAGGGAGGGCTGGAAGCGCAGATGGGCGCCCGCCAAAAGTTCGGGCTTGCCCGCGCCGAAGTCGACCAGCGCCGCGTCGACGCCGTCCAAGCTCGTGCCCGACATCAGGCCGACATAGAGCTCCCCGCTGGGCACGGCGATCCGGAGCCCCTGCCCGGGTACTATTCCAGCAGCGCGACGGTGCTGGCGGCGAGCAGATCGAGCTGCGCGACGAGCGGCGCGGCGTAGCGTCGGAAGACGGGCAGCTCCTGCTGCGCCACGGGGACGGCCGCGGGCAAGGACACGGCGAGAGGGTTGCGTGCCACGCCGGCGATGCGGAACTCGTAATGCAGGTGCGGTCCGGTGGCCCAACCCGTCTGCCCCACGTAGCCGATGATGTCACCCTGCTCGACCCTCAGGCCTCGATGGATACCGCGGGCGAAGCCTCTCAGGTGGCCATACAGCGTGCTGTATTGGCCGTTATGGCGCAGGATGATGGCATTGCCGTAGCCGCCCTTGCGTCCCGCAAACTCGACCACGCCGTCGGCGGTGGCGCGGACTCGAGTGCCTTCGGGCGCCGCATAGTCGACGCCCGTATGCTGGCGCCAGCTATGCAGGAAGGGGTGCTGACGCATGCCGAAGCGTGAACTGATGCGTGTGAACTCGAGCGGGGCGCGCAGGAACGCCTTGCGCAGACTCTGGCCGTCGGGCGCGTAGTAGCCGCCCCTTCCGTGTGCGTCGACGTAGTACACCGCGCGAAAGCTCTTGCCCTTGTTCACGAACTCGGCGGCGATGACGCGCCCGGCACGCACCGGTCGCCCACCCAGGTAATGCATTTCGTACACCACCGAGAACCGGTCGCCCTTGCGTAGATCGCGGTAGAAATCGATGTCGCCGCCGAACACGTCGGCCAGCTGGATCGCGACGCCGTCGGGAATGTCGGCCGCGTCGGCGGCCCCGAACAGCGACGAGCGGATCTCGGCGGACCTGACCAGCGTGCTGGTCTCGAATTGCGCCGGCTGGTCGACGACCCGGAACTTTCCCTCCGCCGGGACGATGCTCCTGACGGTCTCGCGCCCGTTCAGGTACCTGAGGCTCACGAGTTGGCCATCGGCCGCCACCTCGGCGGTAACGGTGATTCCAGGGCGCAGCAGCCGCAGCGTCCCCAGTTTGACGAGGCGGCCCGCCTCGCCGTCATCGAGCCCGAGCCTGGAGAGCAGCGCCGCAAGCGTTTCGCCGCGCTGGTAGCGCGCCTCGCGCACGTAGGCTGCAGGCGCCCGGACCAGCGCGTCCCGCGGTATGGTGAGCGGTTCCGCGATCGGTTCCCGGAACACCGCATTCGCGTCCGGAGCCGGAGCCATGGTGGCGAACGCCGCGACGACCCCCGACAATGCCAGAGCCAAAAGCACCGCGACGCGCGCGATACGGGTGCCGGCAGAATGGGGTACTTGGCTCACAATCGCTTCCGGTTCTTGATTTCCAGCTAAAATCCGTGTTCTTTCAGGTGTCTGGCGCTTGTTCTTTAAACGCTGGCGCAGTGTAACAAACTTTGCCCATGAGGCAAAACAACAATGTCTCATCCGGACGTAGCGACATGACCGCGATTGGCCAAGCCTTGGAGCTCATCCGGCGCGGTTGTGACGAATTGCTCGTGGAGGAGGACCTCGCAAGGAAGCTCGCTACCGGGCGGCGCTTGCGAGTCAAGCTCGGCCTCGATCCGACCGCGCCGGATCTGCACCTCGGTCATACGGTGGTGATCAACAAGTTGCGCCACTTCCAGGAGCTCGGCCATCAGGTGCAGTTCCTGATCGGCGACTTCACCGGCATGATCGGCGACCCGACGGGCAAGAATCAGACGCGCCCGCCGCTGACGAGGGAAGAGATCCTGCGCAACGCCGCCACTTACCGGGAGCAGGTGTTTAAGATCCTCGACCCGGAGAAGACCGACATCCTGTTCAATTCGGAGTGGTCCGACAAGCTCGGCGCAGAGGGCATCATCCGGCTCGCGGCGCGCTACACCGTGGCACGCATGCTCGAGCGCGACGATTTCGGCAAGCGCTTCCGCGCCAATCAGCCAATCGCGGTGCACGAGTTCCTCTATCCGCTGATGCAGGGATACGACTCGGTGGCAATGAAGTCCGACGTCGAGCTCGGCGGCACCGACCAGAAGTTCAACTTGCTCGTCGGTCGCGAGCTGCAAAAGGACTACGGGCAGGAGCCGCAGTGCATCCTGACCATGCCGCTGCTTGAGGGGCTGGACGGCGTCAACAAGATGTCGAAGTCGCTCGGCAACTATGTCGGCATCGCCGAGCCCGCGGCGGAGATTTTCGGCAAGCTGATGTCGATCTCGGACGATCTCATGTGGCGCTACATCGAGCTGCTGTCCTTCGAACCGATGTCTACGGTGCGCGCGTGGCGCGACCAAGTCGCGGGCGGAGGCAATCCGCGCGACATCAAGGCCTTGTTCGCGCGCGAGATCGTCGCGCGCTTCCATGGCGCCCAGGCGGCCGAGCGCGCCAACGCGGAGTTCGAGCAGCGCTTTCGCCACGGCGTGCTGCCCGAGGACATGCACGAGGTGACGCTCGCGGCTCCCGAGGAGGGCCTCGCTGTGACGCATCTGCTCAAGCAGGCCGGACTCGTGCCGAGCGTTTCCGAAGCGCTGCGCATGATCGAGCAGGGCGGCGTGAAGCTGAACGGCGAGCGCCTGTCCGACAAGTCCTTGCGCGTGGCGCGTGGCGAGACGGTCGTCGCGCAGGTCGGCAAGCGCAAGTTCGCGCGCGTCAGGCTGCAGTGAGGACCAACATGCCGGGGGCACAACCCTACGAAATCTACGCCATCAAGTACGCGCGCCACGAGCGCCGGGCGAGCGAGAACTTCATCGGCGGCGACCCGCACAACGGCCCGATGCCGCTCGACTATTTCGTCTGGCTGGTGCGCAACGCCGAGCGCGCGCTGGTGGTCGACACCGGCTTTTCGGCGGCGACCGCGGCGCGTCGCCAGCGCGAGCACCTGCGTTGCCCTACCGAAGGGCTGCGCATGCTCGACGTTGAGGCGGTCGCGGTGCGCGACGTGGTCATCACGCATCTGCACTACGACCACGTCGGGAACTTCGACCTGTTCCCCGCAGCGACCTTCCATCTCCAGGACGACGAGCTGCGCTACGCCACGGGCCGGCACATGTGCCACGGAGTGTTCGGCGGCGCGTTCGACGTCGAGGACGTGGTCGGGATCGTGCGCAACGTCTACCGCGGCAGGGTGCGCTTCCACGACGGCGACGCGACACTCTTCCCCGGCATCTCGCTACACCTGATCGGCGGGCACACCATGGGCCTGCAGGTGGTGCGCGTCGCGACGCGCCGCGGCTGGGTGGTGCTGGCTTCGGACGCGAGCCACTTCTACGCCAACATGGAGGAGGTGCGGCCGTTCCCCATCGTCTACTCGGTTGCTGACATGGTTGACGGATATGCCCGGATGCGCGCGCTGGCCGAATCGCCGGACCACGTGATCCCGGGCCACGATCCCCTGGTGATGCGGCGCTATCCGGCGCCGCGCAAAGATCTGGAAGGGATCGTGGTGCGACTCGACTGACCCCGAAAGCTGTCTCCAAGTTGACAAGGCAACCGAGGCGTGTAACATCGGTTTCGCCTTGCGAACCACTTAGAGGAGGGGGGAAATGAGGCAGCTCATCCGGTCGCTCGCGACCGTTGCGGGCGCGTTCCTGCTCGCATCCGGTGCACAGGCTCAGTCGGTCAATCTGAAGATGCAGGCCACCTGGCCCGCGAGCCTGACGCTCTACGAAAACTTCACGCTGTTTGCGGATCGTGTCGCGAAGCTGTCGAACGGCTCGCTCACCATTACCACGATGCCGGCGGACCAGGTTGTTCCGGCATTCGAGGTTCTCGATGCGACCTCGAAGCACGTGCTCGACGGCGCTCACTCTTGGGCAGCGTACTGGACCGGCAAGAACAAGGCCGCGGTGCTGTTCACCGGCGGCCCCGGCGGTGGTTTCGGCATGGACATGCTCGATGCCATGGGCTGGATGCACGTCGGCGGCGGCCTCGAGCTGTACCGCGAGTTCTACAAGGACGTGCTGAAGCTGAACGTGGTGCCGTTCCCGATCCTGCCGGCAGGCCCGCAGGCCTTCGGCTGGTTCAAGCGCCCGATCAAGAACCTCGCCGACTTCAAGGGCATGAAGTGCCGCGAGACCGGCATCGCCAACGAGATTTTCTCGCGCATGGGGATGGCCACCGTGAACATGCCGGGCGGCGAGATTCTGCCGTCGGCGCAGCGCGGCGTGATCGACTGCGCGGAGTGGGTGGGCGGCGTCGAGGATCTGCGCTTGGGCTTCCACAACGTGTGGAAATACCACTACACGCCGGGCATGCACGAAGCGGTGACCATCGCCGAACTGATCGTGAACGGCGACGTGTGGAAAGGCCTGTCGCCTACGCACCAGGAGATCGTCAAGTCGGCCGCCAACGAAACGTTCCTGATCTGGTGGCTGAGATGGCAGAGGCAGAACGCCGACGCGCTGAAGGAAATGCGTGAGAAGTACGGCGTGCACGTGCTGCGCACGCCGGCCGACATCCTGATCGCGTTCCTGAAGGAGTGGGACAAGCTCGCGGCCGAGGAGGGCGCGAAGAATCCGTTCTTCAAGAAGGTCTACGATTCGCAGCGCGCTTACGCCAGCGTGGTGGTGCCCGCGAAGCGGTTCTACTTCCCGCCGTATTCGTTCGCGGCCAACTACTACTGGCCCGAGCAGGCGGCCAAGAAAAAGTAGCTTGCACAGCTTGAGACGGGGGCGGTTTTCCGCCCCCGTTTTGTTTCTAGGGCCGGGTTCCTGTCGCCGGCCTGTCGCGACGACATTAATCGTAGAGCAACTGATTGAAGGTGCCCTATGGCTGAACTGTCACCGGGAATGACGAAGCTGGTCAGGCTGGTGCAGAGGATCGACCGCTTCACCGACACCACGGGCACCTGGATCGCCTGGCTCAACGTGCCGCTGGTGCTCGTCGTGTGCTACGAGGTCGTCATGCGCTACGTGTTCGACGCCCCGACGATCTGGGTGTTCGACATCACCTACATGCTCTACGCGGCGGTCTTCATGCTCGGTGCGGCGTACGCGCTGCACAAGGGTGCGCACATCCGCACCGACTTCTTCTTCGAGAAGTGGTCGGTCAGGACCAAGGGCACCATCGACTCGGTCGCGTATATCGTGTTCTTCTTCCCGTCGCTGATCGTTTTCTTCGTCGTAACGCTGAACCAGGCGGTGTACGCCTTCCAGATCCACGAGATGTCCGACCAGACGCCATGGCGCCCGCTGCTGTGGCCGTTCAAGTCGGTGGTCCCTTTGACCTGCCTGCTGCTCCTGATCCAAGGGATATCGGAGCTGATCAAGAGCTTCCACGCCGCGCGCACCGGGATCGAGCTCGAGCACAAGGAGAAGGTGGAGATATGACCGGCCAGGAGCTTCTCGGCCTGATCATGCTGCTCGTCATGGTCGGGGTGATCTTCGTCGGCTTCCCGATCAGCTTCACGCTGCTGTTCCTGGGGCTGACCTTCGGCTACTTTTCGTTCGGCGAGACGGTATTCGAACTGGCCTATTTCCAGACCATCGGCATGATGAAGACCGAGCTGCTCGCCGCCGTGCCGCTGTTCATCTTCATGGGCTTCATCACCGAGCAGGCGGGGCTCATGGAGCGGTTGTTCACGGCGTTCCGTATCCTGCTCGCGCCGGTGCGCGGCGCGCTGTTCGCGGTGGTCATCCTCACCGCGACCGTGTTCGCGATGGCCACCGGCATCGTCGGCGCGGCGGTGACCGTGCTCGGGATCATGGCTTCGCCGATCATGATCAAGACCGGCTACGACGCCAGGCTGTCGGCCGGCGCGATCACCGCCGGCGGCACGCTCGGAATCCTGATCCCGCCCTCGGTGATGCTGATCGTGATGGGACCGGTGCTCGGCGTCCCGGTGACCGACCTGTACGCGGCCGCGTTCGGTCCCGGATTCCTGCTCGCCGGCATCTATCTCGCCTATCTTCTCGGCCGCGCATTTCTCAACCCCCGGCTCGGGCCCCCGGTGCCCAAGGAGGAGCGCATTCATTCGGTGGGCAAGATCCTGTACGAGGTCGCGATCGGCGTCGTACCGCTGTTCGCGCTGATCGCCGCCACACTCGGATCGATCCTCGCCGGCATCGCCACGCCGACCGAAGCGGCGGCCGTCGGCGCTCTGGGTGCGAGCGCGCTGGCCGTGGTCTACCGGCGCCTGACGTACGCCGGAATGAAGCAGGCGGTGCTCAGCACCACCGCCACCTCGAGCATGGTATTGCTGCTCGCGGTGACCTCGAACATCTTCGGATCGGTGTTCGCCCGGCTCGGCACCGCGAACTGGATCACCACGGTGATGCTTGCGCTGCCGCTGCCGCCCACCGTCATGCTGGTCATGGTGATCGTGCTCATCTTCATCCTCGGCTGGCCGTTCGAATGGCCGGCGATCGTGCTGGTGTTCGTGCCGATCTTCTACCCCGTCGTCTTGGCGCTGAAATTCGACATGGTATGGTTCGGGGCGCTGGTCGCGGTGACGCTGCAGACCGCGTTCCTGTCGCCGCCGGTGGCGATGTCGGCGTACTACCTCAAGCAGGTGGTCAAGGAATGGAGCCTCGGCACGATCTACAGGGGCATGTTCGAGTTCATGATCCTGCAATGCATCGCGATCGGCCTGATCGTCGCCTTCCCGCAGATCGCGACCTACTTCCCGACCAAGTTGCGCGAGGCGGCGAACGCGGTGCGCGTCGCGGCGCCCGACGAAAGCGAAGCGGGCCAGGGCGCCTACACCACCGAAGGCGGCTACGAGGAGCAGCTGCGCGACGCGCTGCGCGAGGAGCGTGCCGAGGAAGCGGGCAAGAACAAGGAGGAGGAGAAGGAGGGAGGAGACGACCTGGAGAAGGGCGACACGAAGCCCGACGGCGAGACAAAGCCGCAATAAGAAGAAGCTCCAGCGCCGCCGGCCGCACGGGCCGCGCGGCACGATTCGACGCCGGGACCGCATCCCGGCGTTTTTGTTTTCCGCTCGCGGTTCGTGCTAAAAGCCGCTTATGCACTACGATTTCGACACCCCAATCGACCGGTCCGGCACCTGGAGCTCGCGCTGGGAGCGCTACCGCGGGCGCGATGTGATCCCGCTCTGGGTTGCTGACACCGACTTCCGCGCGCCGCCGGCGGTGCTTAGAGCGTTTGCCGAGCGGATCGAGCACGGCGTGTTCGGCTACATCCATCCGCCCGAGGAGCTGCGCACGGCGATCGTCGAGCGCATGCGGCGCCTGTACGGCTGGCACGTCGAGCCGGGCTGGATCGTGTTCCTCCCCGGGGTGGTTCCCGGGCTGCACCTCGCCGCCCGCCACCTCGTTCCAGTCGACGGCCACGTCCTGGTGCCGACGCCGATCTACCATCACTTCAAGCGCGCCGTGGAGCTCGCGCCGCGCGCGCATAGCGACGTGCCGCTCGTGCTCTCGGGCGGGCGCTGGGTGTTCGACGAGGGCGCGTTGCGGGCGGCGCTGCGGCCGAACACCAGGCTGCTCTACCTGTGCAATCCGCAGAATCCCGGCGGCACGGTGTTCACGCGCGCCGAGCTCGAGCGGCTCGCCGAGGTCGCCGCCCGCGGCGACCTGGTCATCTGCTCGGACGAGATTCACGCCGACATCCTGCTCGACCCGGGCAAGCGGCACGTGCCGATCGCGAGCCTGGGGCCCGAGGTCTCGCGCCGCAGCGTAACGCTCATATCGCCGAACAAGACGTTCAATTTCCCGTCGGCCGGCTGCGCCTTCGCCATCATCGAGGATGCGGAGCTGCGGCGCGCGTTCTCGGCCGATCACCACGCGACCGTGCACGACGCCTCGGTGTTCGGCTACGCGGGCGCGCTGGCCGCGTACCGCGACGGCGACGAATGGCTGGCGGCGCAGCTCGCCTACCTGGCCGCGAACCGCGACCTGGTAGAGCGCGAGGTAGCGGCCATGCCCGGTCTCGCCATGGCGCACGTCGAGGCGACCTACCTCGCCTGGATCGACGCGTCGGCACTCGGCAGAAAGGACCCCCACGCACATTTCCTTGAGCATGGCGTGGCGCTCTCGCCCGGCGCGCAGTTCGGCGCGCCGGGGTTCGTGCGGCTCAATTTCGGCACGCAGCGCGCGCGCCTCGCCCAGGCGCTGGCGCGCATGCGGCGCGCCGCGCAGGCCGGCTAGAGAAGTCGGCGGCGGCCGCGGATCAGCGTCCGGGCGGCGTCGAGCACGCGGTCGAGGTGGGGGTCGCGAACGCCCAGCTGGTGCATGTGCGACAGCGTGCGCTGCAGGTACTCGAGGTTGTGGCCGCGCTCGCCCGAGCATCGGGCGACGATCCTGACGATCTGCGCGACCTTCAGGTCCCCCGCGAACTGCGGGTGCGCCGTGTCGGCGACGAAGGCGAGCGCGCGCACCGGCCGCGCGCCTACGCGCACCGGCAGCAGTCGCGGCAGGTACACCCGGTTGCGCATCTCGCGATGCCAGAGGTATTCGAGCACCTTGCGCGCGCTGTCCCTGGCGACGCGATAGGCCATTCCCCAGCACGAGCCGCCACGGCAAAGGCCCATCACCAACCCGGGCTGTTGCGGCGTGCCGCGGTAGCGGTGCGAATACACGCACAGCGAGCGGTGGTAGCCGTACACGAAGCCCGGCGATTTCTGACGGTAACGAAAGCCCGGCGACCACATCAGCGAGCCGTAGCCGAACACCCACAGGTCGCCGGCCGGCTCGATTGCCGCGCGTCCGGCCGGTCCGTCGAGCGCGGCATCGGGCCAGGTTTTCTTGCGCATAGCGTCAGACATTATAAGTTCCGCGCCCAAGACGGGCTGCTCGTCAACCACTCGGCGCGAGCCGCGTTTTGGCTTATTGGTCGATATTCAGCGACCATTACTACGGAAAGGAAGGAAGATGCTCAAGCAGAAGTTGTTGACCATGTTGATTGCCTCCACGTTCGCCGCGTCGGTGTTCGCACAGGCTCAGCCCGCCACCCCCGCTACGCCCGCCGCGCCCGCGAAGGAAGCCGCCAAGCCGGCCCAGCCGGCCCAACCCGCGCCGAAGAAGCAAACGAAGAAGGCCAAGAAGGAGAAGAAAGCCAAGCAGGCGAAGCACTCCAAGAAGCAAAGCTGACGTCACCATCCCCCGCGACGGTCTCGCGGGGAACAGAAAGCCCGGCCCCGTCCGGGCTTTTTGCTATCTTAGAGCGCCATGCGTACCTGGGCGCTTACGTTCCTGCTGTTTGCCATGCCGCTCGCCGCGCTCGCGCAGGCTCTCACGCCCTGGAGCGGTCCGGCGACCGCTCCGCTCGCGCTGCCCGACCTGCAGGGCAGGGTGCATCGGCTCTCGGACTACCGCGGCAAGGTCGTGCTGCTCAATTTCTGGGCGAGCTGGTGCGCGCCCTGCCGCGAGGAAATGCCGTCGATCGAAAGTCTGCGGCGCGCGACTGGTCGGACACAGACGTGCGCGGCGCGATCCGCGGCCTCATGTTCAGGGCGCCGTCGCCGCAGACCGCGGGCGCCGACTTTGACGCGGATCAAGGCGCGTGCCGGGCGCCTGTCTAGGCTAAGCCAATGCCCGATCACCCGACCCCTGACGAATCCGCGGTCTGGGAGGCGCTGCGCGAGGTGTCCGACCCCGAGGTCGGCGAGAACGTCGTCGATCTCGGGCTGGTGTATCGCGTCGAGTGCGCGCCCGGACGCGTGCACGTCGACATGACCATGACCTCGCCCGCCTGCCCGATGAGCGGCGCGATCGCCGAGGAGGCCGAGGGCGCGATCCGCAAGGCCTGTGCCGATGCGCGCGAAGTGCGCGTCGACATCGTGTTCGATCCGCCCTGGACGCCCGAGCGTATGACCGAGGAGGTCCGCCAGCGCTTCGGCTGGTAGCGCCGCAATGCGCGATCTTCCGCCACCCGCGCGCGCACCGCTGCTGGTCCTCGGCTTCGTTGCGCTGCTGCTGGGCGTGAGCGGCGGCCTGGTGCGTCTGGGGATCAACGCGCCCGCGCTACCCACGGGCATTGCCTGGCACGGCGCGCTGATGGCGAGCGCATTCTTCGGCACGCTGATCTCGCTCGAGCGCGCGGTCGCCATCGGCCGCCTCTGGGCCTACCTGGCGCCTGCCGCGTTGGGCGCCGGCGGCATCGTATTGCTCGCCGGCGACACGCAGACCGGCTTCGTGCTGTTCGCCGCGGGCGCAGCGCTGCTCGCCGCGGCCACGGCCTCGATCTGGCTGCGGCAGCGCGCGCTGCACACCGGCGTGCTCGCGCTCGGCGCCCTGGGCTTGCTGGCGGCGAACCTGGCGCTCGTCGCAGGCAGACCGCCCGAGGCCGCGGCACCGTCCTGGATCGCGTTCTTCGCGCTCACCATCGGCGGCGAGCGGCTCGAGCTGTCGCGCCTGTCGCCGGTGCCGCGTACGGCGCGCACGGCGTTCGGCATGCTGAGCGTGGCGCTGCTCCTCGCGGCCCTGCCGTTCGCGCCGCGCGTGCTCGGTGTGCTGCTGGTGCTGATGGCCGCGTGGCTCGCGCGCTACGACATCGCGACGCGCACGGTGCGCGGCGCGGGCCTGACGCGCTACATCGCGCTGTGCCTGCTGGCGGGGTACGCCTGGCTGGCAATCGGCGGCGCGCTGCTCGTTTCGAGCGGCGCTGCGGGCGCCGGGCGCGAGCTGTGGGACGCGGGGCTGCACGCGATCCTGATCGGCTTCGTGTTCTCGATGGTGTTCGGGCACGCGCCGGTGATCCTGCCCGCGGTGTTGCGTGTCGCGATTCCCTACCGGGCGGCGCTCTACCTGCCGCTCGCTCTGCTGCATCTGTCGCTCGCGGTGCGCGTTGCCGGCGATATCGCGGCGAGCGCGTCGCTGCGTGCCGCGGGCGGCGTTGGAAATGCGCTGGCGATCGCGCTTTTCATCTTTACCGCCGCCGCGCTCGCATTGTCTTCGCTTCGCAAGGAGGAATCATGAAGAGGTCTGTTCTCATGGCTACGCTGGGCGCGGCGAGCTTGTCGATCTCCGCGGTCGCGGCCGCCGATGACGCCACGTATTCGGTGAAGTTCATGACACCCGAGACCGCGCTGGCCGCGGCGCAGGCCGCGCTCAAGCATTGCCGCGGGCTCGGCTACCAGGTGGCCGTCGCGGTGGTCGACCGCAGCGGCATCACGCAGGTGCTGCTACGCGACCGCTTCGCCGGGCCGCACACCGTGCGCACGGCGATCGGCAAGGGCTGGACCGCGGCGAGTTTCAGGACCAGCACCGCCGACATGGTCGGCGTGACGCAGGCCGGCAAGGCGGAAAACGGGGTGCGCCACCTCGAGGGCGTGGTGATGATCGGCGGAGGCTTGCCGATCGATAGCGGCGGTACGCTGGTGGGCGCGATCGGCGTCTCGGGCGCGCCTGGAGGCGCCGAGGACGAGCGCTGCGCGAAGGCGGGCGTCGAGGCGATCCGCGAGGCGCTCGAGTTCTGAGCGCGCTTCAGAGCAGCTTGCCGGGGTTCATCAGCCCCTGGGGGTCGAGCGCGCCCTTCAGCGCGCGCATCAGCGCAAGCTCCAGCGGGTCCTTGTGCTTGCGGATCTCGTCGCGCTTGAGCTGACCCAGGCCGTGCTCGGCGGAGATCGAGCCGCCGAGCGCGTCGACCACGTCGTAGACCACCCGGTTCACTTCCTCGCGGCGCGCCATCAGCGCCTCGGTCGCGGCGGCGTCGCGCATGCCGACGTTGTAATGCACGTTGCCGTCGCCGACGTGGCCGAAGGCGTAGATCTTCACGCCCGGAAATGCGCCCTGCAGCGCAGACGAGGCGCGCTCGATCAGCTCCGGCACCTTCGACACCGGCACCGACACGTCGTGCTTGACGTTGGCGAACTGCGCCTCGGGAATCGTCTCGCGGATCTTCCATAGGGCGCGCGACTGCGCCTCGCTCGAGGCAAGCGCCACGTCCGCCAGCGCGCCGCGCTCGGCGCACTCTACCAGCGTGCGCTCGGCGAGCGCATGCAGCGCGGCGGGCGCGCCGCTTTCGGCGAGCTCGGCGAGCACGTACCAGGGATGCGCGGCGCCGAGCGGATCGCGCGTGCCGCTCGCGTGCGCGAGCACAGCCTCCAGGCAGGCGCGCGACACCAGCTCGAAAGCGGTAAGCCGCTCCCCGAGCCGCTCGCGCAGCAGCGCGAGCAGCTCGACCGCGCGTGCCGGGCTGTGCACCGCGATCCACGCGGTCGCCGTGGCGGTCGGCTTCGGGTAGAGCTTGAGCACCGCGGCGGTGATCACGCCGAGCGTTCCTTCGGCGCCGATGAACAGCTGCTTCAGGTCGTAGCCGGTGTTGTCCTTGCGCAGCGCCCGCAAGCCGTTCCAGACCGAGCCGTCGGGCAGCACCACCTCGAGCCCCAGCACCTGTTCGCGCGCGTTGCCGTAGCGCAGGACGTTCACGCCGCCGGCATTGGTCGACAGATTGCCGCCGATCATGCAGCTGCCTTCGGCCGCGAGCGACAAGGGGAACAATCGCCCCGCGCGGTCGGCGGCCTGCTGGACGCTGGCAAGCACGCAGCCGGCCTCGGCGGTGACGGTGTCGTTCAGCGCGTCGAGCTCGCGAATGCGGTTCAAGCGCGCGAGCGACAGCACGACCTCGGGGCGCGTGCCGGTCGGCACCGAGCCTCCGCACAGCCCGGTGTTGCCGCCCTGCGGCACCACGGCGACGCCTTCCTGCGCGCACAGCCGCACCAGCTGCGCCACCTCGGCCGTGCCGGCGGGCCGCAGCACGCAGTCGGCGTCGGCACGGTACTGTCTGCGCCAGTCGGTGAAGTAGGGCTCGGTGTCCTGCCGGCGCGTGAGAACATGCTGCTCGCCCACCACGGCGCGCAGACGCTCGAGGAACCCGTTTCGCGGAACCGACGACATGATCCTTGACGCCGATTTTGGCACACCTTACTTTGGAGGCGGGGCTGCGGCGAACAGGCGCAGGAAAACAATCATGAACTGCATACGCGCGTTTCTGCTCGCACTCCTTCCGCTGTGCGCGTTCGCGCAGACGGCGCCCGTGGTCGTGGGCGCGGTGGTCTCGCAATCCGGGGACCTCGCCGGCCTGGCGTCCGACTATCGCAAGGGCCTGCTGCTGTGGCAGGGCGACGTCAATGCCGCGGGCGGCCTGCTCGGGCGGCGCGTGGAGCTGCAGCTGTTCGATGATCAGTCGGAGGCGACCCGCGCGGGTCCGCTGTACGCGCGCCTGATCGGCGAAGAAAAGGCCGACGTGCTGATCGGCCCGTTCGGCTCGGCGGCAACCGTCGGCGCGGCGGCGGTCGCCGAGCGCAATCACCGGGTGATGCTCAATGCCACCGGCGCCACGCTCTCCGTCTACGGCGCGGGCCACGCCTACGTGTTCCAGGTAGCCGCCCCGTACGCGGCGTATGGCGAGGAGCTGCTTGGCCTGGTGCGCGCCGCGGGCTACAGCAGGCTCACCGTGCTGGCGCGCGACGATCCGGCCTCGCGCGAGATGGCGCAGCGCTTCGTCGAGCGCGCGCCGCGCTACGGCTTCGTTGCGGGCGAAGCGCTCTACTACGCGGGCGCCACGCAGGATTTCGCGGCGCAGGTGAGCGCCGCGCGCGCGGCTTCGGCCGAGGCATGGATCGCCTTTGGCGGCGAGACCGACGCGGCCGAGATGGTGAAGACGATGAAGCGCCTCGGCTACGCGCCGAAGCTGTTCTTCGCGCGCGGTGCCGCCGATGCGCGCTTCGTGCGCGACGTCGGACAGGACGCGGAGTTCGCGCTGGCGGCGAGCGCCTACGAGCCCGGCTTCGCCACGCCCGGCAACGCGCTGTTCGCCAAGGCGTACGCCGCCAGATGGTCCTCGCCGCCCGGGCTCGCGGCGGCGCAGGCCTATGCGGCCGGACAGGTGCTCGAGCAGGCGGTGCAACAGGCGGGGTCGCTCGAGCAGGAAAAGCTGCGCGCGGCGCTCGCCACGCTCGAGGCCGGGACCGTGCTCGGACGCTACAAGATCGACCTCGCGACCGGCGAGCAACTGGGCGCCAGGCCTGCCGTGGTGCAGATCCTCAAGGGGCGGCCCGAAGTGGTATGGCCCAGGGCGCAAGCGACGGAGAATTGGCGGCTGCCGTATCCGCGCTGGGACGAACGCAAGCCGATCCAGTAACGGGAATCCCCAATGGCCCTCAATCGCTCGTTTCTCTTCGCTCCCGGAAACCAGGCGCGCCGCGTCGAGAAGGCATTCGCGCTCGGCGCCGATGCCGTGATCGTCGACCTCGAGGACTCGGTCGCGGCCTCCGACAAGGAGGCGACGCGCAAGCCCGTCGCCGAGGCGCTCTCCCGACCGCGCGGCGTGCGCGGCTACGTGCGCGTCAACGCGCCGTCGACGCCGTTCTGCTAC
>Ga0153916_10000760_pt1 | contig 22248 bp, 13 predicted proteins | sample Opewatmetagenome_FD_109642 | JGI IMG/M metagenome (GOLD analysis project Ga0153916, IMG submission 109642) | Freshwater wetland microbial communities from Ohio, USA - Open water 3 Core 3 Depth 4 metaG | ecosystem: Environmental > Aquatic > Freshwater > Wetlands | place: USA: Ohio, Lake Erie...
GGTATGGGACCCTGACCGCACTCGCCTGCTTACTGCGGACAGAGCGATAGAGGCGGCGCCGCAGTGGCTGGCGCGTGTCCATAGAGGAGCAGCGAAAGATGAGCCGTTCTATGATTATCTGACTTCGGTCGAGTTGGAAGGTCGCACCCTGCGTAACCAGGTGGGACCGTCAAAATGGTTGGATGAGACCCTGGAGGCCTTCAAACGCTTGCGCAAGGGCATGCGTTCGGTCGATCTATTGATCGAGTACTCTGAGATCATGCACGACCTGCCCTGGTTAAATGAATACCAGTCGCGTGAAATTTTATCTCTTCCTCACACTCGTCACCTGACTTTGGAGCGAGATACGACCAGATTTCCTTCGGCTTTCAAGATCGAAGGAGTTACGGAGGGTAAATTCGGTCCGAGCCAGAACATGCTCCTGGCAGAACCATTGGATACCTGGATGCCGGAAGCGCGAGGCTCCTCCGCCCGTGTCTTTACTGGAAATCTTCGCAACCTGGCAAAACATCCAATTGCCTTGGCCTTCAAGATCATCCGGCCCGATCAATTAGATTATGCACTCCCATTATTCAGCGAAGAGATCCAGATACTGACCATGCTGGGTGATGTACCTGGCATAACGCCCCTAGTGGAGTGTGGATATATCAAGATCGATGACGGGCAAGTTTTGCCAAGCGACGAAAGCCATGCCTTAGCTGACCAGCTATCCGGGCAGGTTATTCATTATGGTGTGGAGCAGGTCCAAAATTTCCTGGCTGCGATGGACAGGCACTTATCAGGTGGGTGGTTGCCGTACCTTGCATTGGTAAGGCGCAATCCCGAGCACAATTTACTGCGCTATTGTGATGCTAGCTACACCCATGGCTGGTTCTTGACGCTACGAGAGAGCCTGGTCCTTGCCTTGCAGATTTGTGACATCTTACAGTTTGCTCACGACCGTAATATTGTTTATCGCGACCATAAAATCATGCATTATTTTTGGGACGCTGATTCTCACGGTGTGGCGATGATCGATTGGAACATTGCCAAGCGCCAGCCACAAGGGTTGTCGGATGCAGATAAACAATTCGACCTAGTCCAATTTGGTGCCCGTGGCCTTCACCATATTTTCACCGGTCGTCCTGCCCAGGGTAGTTTACCGCTGGGGCCCAATCGGCCAGAAGAAATCGAAAAAGCCTCCACCCATTACCCGGTCAATTGGACGTACGATGACGAACGCTTACCTAACCAGCTACGTTCCATTCTGGAACAGATACTGAATCAAGGGTATACTCAGGTTCGCGATGTCCGACAGGACTTGCTAGAGATCTATCAACAACTTCCTAGAACAGATAAGAAATAGAAAAGCAAGCCGGTAAACAAACTTTCAGAATTATATGAGCTTATTTGATTTACTCGAAAAGCAGTATCAAGAATTGCAAGCCAGTCACACCGCAAGTGTGATTGAGCTACGGCATCTTTTGCTCGATATCGAAGAGGTGATCAGCTCACCCGATTACCAAAACCTGACGCTCGACCAGCGTAGTGCCCTCCAAGCGGCGCGCAAAGAGTTAATGCAGCGTATCCAGGAGCTCGAATCCAGCGACTCAGCACCTGCCGATAAGACGAATGGTCAAGGCCAGGAATCCGCCTCTCAACCAAGATCGGTGACCGAGCCGGCGATTTCCCGTCCTGTGCCTGAGCAAGAACACAATCCAGTTGCCGAATCACAGATGGAAATGGCAGAGAAGCTTTTCTACAGCGGTCGTTACGCTGAAGCCGTGCAGATCTTCGACCGCATCCTTCAGGTGGAGCCGAATTGGGAACGGGCCAGCCAACACCGCACTGAGGCTGAAAACTACTTGCGGACCGGTTACATCCCGGTCGTAGCCTTACCGGCTGATGCGGCATCCGCCTATGGTAAAGCGCAATCTGCTGCTCGAGTAGGACGCTTCGCGGATGCATTGGCACTGTTGGAGAGCGCCCAGAACATCCTCCATGAGCTGGGAATTCAACGCTGGCAGGAAGGCCAAGACTTTGCCCAAAAACTCCAGGAAAACATCGACGCTGAAAAAGCATATGAAGAAGGGCTTAATCTGTTCAGGCAAGGGAATATTGACGCCGCCATCGAAAGGATACAAGCCGCGGTTGGTGCTACCGGCATGCCGAAGTATTCAGAGCAAGCCCAGAGTCTGCGAAAAGTCAAAGATACTTTGCGCTCGATCTACGATTGTTTAAACCAGGCTGAGATCGAGCCGCAGACCGCTTCGCAAGCCAAAGCCAACCTGGATGCACTGGTGGTTGAATACGGCGAAAATCCTGCCTTCGAGCGCCTGGTCGAGCGTTTTAAAGCCATTACACCCCGCGTTGTAGAACCACTAAAAGAACAGACCCGCGCCCTGATGAACCAGGCCGAGCACGCTACCACACTCGAGGAAGGATTGTATCTCAATAAGCAGGCTCGCCAGAGTCTGGCACAGATTCGCAACCTGGAGGGTGTAGACGAAAGCCTTGACCGCCTACAGAGTGAGATCGAGCGTCAGCAGCGCTCATATCAGAAATTTGATAATGATTTACTGGCTGCCAATCAGGCGTACGAAAAAAATCCTGTCTGGCCAGCTGAAGCTTCGCGCTTAAGCACTGAGGTTGCAAAATGTTTTCCAATCGATCCGGGCGTTAAGGAGCTGAACAGAAAACTGCGCAACTACCGCCTGAAAGTGTTAGGGATTCGGTCTGGTCTCGTGCTTATTGGGATTCTCATCCTGGCGGGTTTGGCAGCCTGGGGTAACAACAAATACCAGGCTTATATGCTCGCCCGGACCCCCACCCTCACCCCAACTGCCACCTTCACTGCCACCCACACTCCATCACCGACCCAGACACCTACGCAGACCTCAACTCCGCTACCTACATTGACCCCCACCTTCACCCCCACCCCACTCGTTGCCTTCACGCAGAGGGATGTGTATGCTCGGAACGGGTGTTATGAGAAATTCACTGCCATAGGAAAGATTCCCTCTGCGGCAAGTGTACGCTTTCTGCCAACCGAACGGCGTTTTGATGAATTCAACCGTGAGTGCGTATTAGTGGAATACCTGACCGATAACGGCGGAGCTATCGACGGTTGGGTATTGACACTGGATGTTGGGGTGAAGCCTCCGCGAACTGCCACCAGCTCACCGTAAGATTCGCATTAAGGGCAAATTTTATTCCCCAGGATACAGGGACGTGTTCTGGATTTTTTAATCGCATATCTTCTGAACCCACTGATAAAACCCCCAGCAACACAGAGCTACTTAGTATAAATTCCCGATAAATGGTTTCTAAAATCGACGGTGAAGGCAGTATATCCTGTCGTCCCAAGGTGGAAATTATCTAATCAATCTTGGTATGCGACCAAACTGGTATTTCACCTGTGGCGGGTATTCAGAGATTCCCACCCGCCACAGGTAGAGTATCGTGTTATGGATTGCCCAAATCGATCACAGACACGCTCATCCTTACCAATTAAATGGTCCCGCGCCAGCTTCGACCGTGTACAAGACATCCTGCGTGTCCATCAAGTCGATGAACAAGGTGGGTGTCCAACCTGCATCGGTCGAAAGGTCAGGATCGTTAACTGCATTGTACGCAGCAACCACATCAATCACATGATGGCCGGATCGAGATGGGGCGTTTAGCAATGTCCCTGATTCATGCATCGCAGTGCCTTTATAGACGGCGATGAATTTATCGGGCGTGATATCGGTGCTCGGGTTTACCCACATGAAGTTATTTTCAGCGTAGATGGCCGATTCGATCCCCACTCCCCAGCTGTACACAAATTTATCTGGATCGCTGATCTTGTAGTAGTTGTTATAGACATGCACCTGACCAAACCGCACCCGCGGTGTACGCTGACCTGTATTCTCAAACAGATTGTGGTGGATTGTCACCTTTAGCTTTCCCCGGTCTGCGCTTGCACTATCGGATGACCCGATGAGCATAACCTTGTCGTGGTTCTCAAAACGATTCCAAGAGACGGTCACAAAGTCAGAGGCATTTGTGATATCCAGCAATCCATCGTGGACCTGGTAAAGCACACCGAAGTAGTGAGGCAGGTTGCTATCTGCCGTATCAAGGTCTAAGAAAGTATTGTGATCGACCCAGACATGATCGCTATTACGTAATGAAATCGCGTCATACAATGCGTTCCACGCTCCCAACGCGCCATCTGTAGGAGACCATTCAGGGAAGCAGTCATACGTATCCTCGAAGGTGAGGTTACGGATGATAATATTGGTCCGGTTTACGCTCGTGCTACCTCGAATATCGAACCAGCCTCCGCGAATCGTGGCATGCTTGTCTAATCCAACGATGGTGGTGTTGGAGCCGATCCTGATCCTGACCCGGTCTTGCTGTGCGTTTCTTGAGGTGAGGCGGGCAGCTTCGAGCGTTCCACTTGGAGGTTTTTTACCCCATACTTCCGGGTCGTAAGTCGCAAGAAAAGCTTCCAGCGTATATCCATCGCGGTAGTAATCGACACAGTACAGTGGCTGGTTGTTGTCATCCACATTCATATCGATCGTTCCAGTTATGTAGATGATCTTTGGTTCATTCGATGGATTTGATGGTGATATGGATGAGGGTACTCCGTTATTGAGTGCGGCGATCAATTCTGCCCGGTTGGTGACGGTGTAAACCTGAGAAGGGTCCGCCTCTGAACCCCCGGTAGTCCCTGTTGAATATGCCGCCCAGCCATCATTCGGCGGAAGTGTTTCGTATCCAAGGTCCCCTTGTGATGCCATTACAGGCAGACTCACGCCGGAAATGACACTCAACAGGATTATTGTGACGAATATCTTTCTAATTTTCATGATCTTTACTCCCTTTCCTGTCTTTCTACTTTTTGATTTGAGCGATTTTCCGCTCATTTCATCCCATCACTACGTCAATAGTGCGAGATGCTTCCTGAAATGCCTTTCCAAATCCGATCGATATGCATCCATGTGGTTAGCCAATGATCGCTTTATTTCCGCACCAAACTTGGCAAGCGCAGAGCCAAACGTGACATGCAAAACCTCACGTACATGGAAATCATTTAAAAGTGATGGCAAGTCACCTCCATTTGGCAGCATATCAAGCTTTGCTGAGACGTGATAAGTCTGGCGATCGATTTCATAACGTTCACGTCCAAGCGCATAAATTTTTAAAAACAATTCCGGTTCATATTCAGCCAGCACTCGCAAGGCTTCCAGGTAGCTGGTGCCTGCGGTCTTCACATGAATGCGATCGCCCCAATGCTTCGCAATCAAGGGGTATACACTGAGTTTATCTGAGCCCGAATGCAGGCTTAATTTATAGGTCCCGAAGTGGCGGGTGACTGCAGCCTGTTTTGAAAGCTCGGCGTCCAGCGCCTTCAGATCACCAATATAATCCACACCTTTCTCGAAGCGACCTATGAAGCGTGGTGCGAGGGAGGTAAAACACACGCCCAGACGATCAAGCTCATTGGCAATGTAGAAATGCTCAAGCGGTGTCGTGGGCGAGTCTGTTTCATCCACCGATACCTCGAAATCGAAGCTGTCTTTCATTTGGCTGAGACGCTTGAACATCATCGCTGCGTGCTGAATCGCCTTTCCATACTTTACAGTTGCACGCATCAACGACTCTGCCTCAAACCATCCCCAATCCTTCTCACCACCTTGGTTCAGATACAACGCAGATAGTTCATCCCAGTTTACGCCATTAACCTTTTGCTTCAAAACAACCATCGGATAAGAATCCGCTGCGTTTTCCACAAACTCGCCAGGGTCAACCGTGAAAAATGTATAGCCTGCTTCCACAAAGGCGGGGAGATCTTCGACTGTTTTCAGGTGATCAGCGTCCGCGCCCCAAGCTGCATCCCACTTTTCGATATCAACTGCGCGTTTGGCATCGTCTATCACTTGCTGAGGGCTGCGACCTGTGCGGGTGTTCTCTCGTACCGATTGCTGCGCAAAGACCGGCGCAAACTTCGTGCCTTTTGCTGCTGCGATGTGCCCCGGTGTGGCAAGACCAAGCCGGTCACCGAAACCGAAGGAAGGAGATAAACCAAGAGGGGTGAGCATAATTAGTCAAGGCTCCAGATTATCGAGTTAACCAACCACCGTCCACAGGGAGAATCGCTCCATGTACGTAATCGGATGCCGCGGACGCAAGGAACACGGCTGCACCCTTGAGATCCTCGGGTATGCCCCATCGACCTGCAGGGATGCGCTCCAAGATGGATTTGGATCGTTCAGGATCGGAACGCAATGCGACAGTGTTATCGGTCGCCATGTATCCAGGGGCAATGGCATTCACATTAATACCATGTTTTGCCCACTCATTGGCCAGGGCGCGCGTGATTCCAGCCAGCCCACTTTTAGCCGCCGTATAAGAGGGCACGTTTATGCCACCTTGAAATGAGAGCATAGAAGCAATATTGATGATCTTTCCACCTCGTTGTGCTATCATGGCACGCCCCACTGCCTGTGACAGGAAGAATGCCGCCTTCAAATCGATCTGCAACACGTCGTCCCAATCCGTTTCGGAAAAATCAATGGCGGGTGTGCGGCGTATTATCCCGGCGTTGTTCACCAGAATGTCGATGTGCCCGAACTCCTTCACGATTCGATCCACTAGTGAGTTAAGGTCAGCCACACTCGCTTTTCGAAAATCCACCACCGATTCATGGTAACGCCGTCCCAGTGCACGCACCGCTTCGCAGGTCGCTTCACAACCAACCCGGTCGAGGCTGGCAATATCTGCTCCCGCCTCCGCAAGCGCAATAGCCATCGCCTGCCCTAATCCCTGTGCTGCGCCAGTGACGATTGCGACTTTTCCATCCAACTTAAACGAATCAAGAATCATGTTTTTACCTCAGAGACATTCACTGCGCTGACCTCCATTGGCAATTTGGGTAAATTATTAACCTGGAAGTCATTGCCCGTCTGGTAATCTGATCATCAATGGCCAAGTTCTTTCAGCATCCCCACCGTCTTGCCAACCCAGCCTACGTGAGGATCATCCACAGTGGCTTGCACGCGTTGATTCCCGGCCAGGAGCCACAAATAATAAGTCGTATAACCTGGAGCACTCACAACGGTATGATATCCACGTGCCATCATGTGGATGCTGTTATCGCGTACAGTGAAATTTTCCTCCTCACCTTCTTCGTTATAGTAATGGCAGATCCCAAAACCCTCTTTGGGATTGACTTTGAAATAATACATCTCTTCATGATAAGCCTCACGCGGCAGGTCATCCACCTGATGTTTGTGCGGTGGATATGTGCTCCAATTTCCACTCGGCGTGAACGTCTCACCGACGATCAATCGCTGGGCAGGTAATTCGGGTTGTGACGCAGTCGTCAAAATCTGGTGATAGTAACGCTTGAAGTTCGCTGCACCCCATGCGCCACTGGCAACTTGCGACGGTGTAATTACATATGGCTCGACTTCCAATTCGCTAGGCGCGCTTGTCAAACCAATCTCCACCGCACCAAGAGCTAAAATTTCGTATTTGGTTCTGGCGGGGATATACACCGAATGCGGCTTTCCACTAAATACATTTGGCCGCCCGCCAATTTTTTCGAAACGTTTCTCTCCGACCACGAAACTGGATTTGCCTCCCAGAAGCACCGCCAGGATCTCTCGGTCTCCACTATCACCGCTATAGGTCTCTCCGGGTCCTAGTTTCAAGAATCCAAATCCGAGCAATTTGCATGGATTGGTAGAGGGGGAATTCAAACCATTATCGTTTGCTAATAGACAATGATATTTCATCAGTTTTTGGTCCTTTCACTTACTGCGCTTTTTTCTCCACCTAATACACTCAGGTGTCATTTGTACAAGATCATCATAATTTTATATAGTTTGTGCGACGATCAATTTGCTCCCATAACGCTGAAAGCTGGGAGGCGCAAGACGAAGGTTGATCTCACCAAAAGTAGCTGTTTTCATAAATATCTGGTTTTTTAAGACGTATGTGCTTCTTCTAGCGCTGATTCAACGCGTTGGAATAATTTCCACTTCTGTCGAATCGTCAATATCAAATTCGGGACCCAGTTGGCCTGTTACTTCCACGCGTTCTAAACGAAGTCGGCGCGCATTGCGGATAAAAAATCCAGCTCTTGACATGCTCGGGATATCGTCAGCCATCTCAGGGTAACCGGCATCGGCTTGTTCTGAAACGGAGATTGATATGTCTCCAAGAGATATATCCTCAAGCGGCATCTCTGCTAATCCATACAGGTACCCTGCCGCGTGCTTGACCTCACGTGCAGTGATATGACTGAACTGAATCCGTCGTAATCGAGGTGTGCCATCATCGATGGATCGTGGATTTTTATCTGAGACACTTCGGTTACCCCGCTCGCCGATATTGTAATAAAGGTTCATCGTGAAAGGACACAGTACGCCATCCATGATTAGGTTAGTCACGCGAATATCTTCCACGATACCGCCGCGCCCCCGCCGCGACTTGATGCGTATGCCTCGATCTGTGCCAGTGAAAACACAATTTGAAATGACCACGTTCTTCACACCACCACTCATCTCACTACCAATCACCACGCCGCCATGACCGCGTTCGAGTGTGCAGTTAGTGATGGTAATGTCGCGGCATGGAGCGCTCCGATCCGGATGCTCATGTTCTGTCCCCGATTTTATGCTTATACAATCATCTCCGACGCTTACATGGCAATCGGATATCCGGACTGATCGGCAGGAATCAGGGTTAATCCCATCCGTATTTGGAGAGTCAGCGGGATTGATGACCGTAATAGCTCGTATGCTTACATTTTGACAATGCACGGGGTTGATCGTCCAGCTAGGTGAGTTGATGGCAGTGATGCCCTCGATGAAAACGTTGTTACAATCAGAAAAACTGATTAACCTCGGACGTGGAAGAGCGAGAGAGTTTTCTTTTTTTGCTTTCCACCAGATTGCGCCACGCCCGTCAATCGATCCTCGTCCGGTTACTGCGATGTTCTGCAAATCCTTGCCGGTAATCAATGGGGCATATGTCTCCTGATGGGTGCCTTCCCAACGACTGCGGATGATTGGATAATCTGCCGGATTTTCGCTTCCCAGGATGACCGCACCAGAGTCAAGGTAGAGTGTAATGTTGCTCCGCAAGAACAGGCTTCCGGTCAAGTAATGACCAGCAGGGAAATAGACAGTTCCTCCACCCTGTTCGGCACACCTGTCGATCAATGCCTGGATCACCGGCATCTCCATCGTTATTCCGTCACCCGAGGCGCCATGTTGGCGAACATTGAAGGTAGATGCAAGCCCAGCCTGAGAAGTCATATCAGCCTGCCTCCACATGAATACCTGCGCTTTCTAGTTCAAGCGCCGCCAATATGAATGGACCCACCCCTTTAGGATCGTTAGGGATGACCTTTTCAGAGACATAATACTCAAACGAACCATCCCGGTATGGCTCTCCGCCCAGGCCGGCACCACCACATGTGCCCTCCAGGGTCAGCAAACCTTGCGAATCAACCTTGATCAAGTTTTGTAACAGACCATGATATCCACGACGGGCAGATAGAAGATAATCCTGTTTAAGGTACCCCTTGCGGACACCCTTTGCAAATGCATAAACAAACATGGCTGTGGCGGAGGCTTCGAGATAGTTACCTGCCCTATCTGGCAGGTTTACAATCTGATACCACAATCCGCTGGTTTCATCCTGGACCTTTACCAGGGCCACTGCTACTCGATTAAGACTGGCAACCAATTCATCTCGATGAGACTCGTTGTTTGGAAAATAATCCAGCACATCGATGATCGCCATGACATACCATCCCATGGCGCGACCCCAGAAATGCGGTGAGCGTCCGGTCGCTGGGTCAGCCCAAAGCTGTGTTTTGCTCTCATCCCAGGCATGGTAGAGCAGTCCAGTTTTATCATCGCGCGTATGTTCTTCAATCAATAAGATCTGATGTGCCACCTCCTCGAATGTAGCTGGCTCATCAAATCGCCGTGCATATTCAGCCAGGAATGGCTCTGCCATATAAATACCATCGAGCCACATTTGGTAGGGATAGATTTTCTTATGCCAGAAACCCTTACTGTGCGTGCGCGGTTGCGTTCTCAATTGTTCGCGCAGTAAATCAAGCGCCTTGCGATAACGTTCATCCCCCGTGCGCCCATAGGCTTCGAAAAGCAACCTGCCAGCATTGATGTGATCGAGATTATAGTCATCGATTCGGTAGGTACGAATGCTCCCATTGGCTGTGACGAATCGGTCTACCCAGTTAGAGACGAACCGCTTGTATCGCACTTCATCGATCGCTTCCGCTGTTCTTTGGATTGCCATTACCAGCAGCCCATGCTCGTAATGCCATCGCGCCTGGTTCAGTGTATAACGTTGAAGCGTGGATTCGACCATCCGAACAGACCAGGTATTTAGAAGAGGCGGTGATTGTGTGGCCAAATGCTTCACGATGGAATCCTTGATTTATTTATATTGATGCCATTGAAGGCAGGTATTCACAATTTAGCTGGAGCATTTTATTGAAGAATTCCCAGGAGATATCAATGGGAAGGTAGTTGGTTGGATCGTTTTGGAATGCCTGGAAGGCCAAATCACGATCGCCATCCAGGGCAGCATCGATGATCAATTCCTGGTTTGCGCTGTGCAGAGCCATCAATGGCACCAATCCTGCTGGTAGTGCTCCGGCATTTACAGGCTGAACGCTATCGTGACCAAAATGGGCATTGGTTTCGACCACAACACGAGCAGGCAGGTTGGATATTTGCCCATCGTTTTCCATGTTAACGTTGGTCACGGTGTCTACCTGCCCAACTAGTGCCCGGATGATTCCTACCCCCTCCTCCCCAGAGGGTTCCAGATGGAGAGGAGTCTGCCCCGATATCAATTCGCGGGTTCGTTGCGGCGATGTCCTCCATCTTTCGATGCGCCAGGAAACAGGTGTGCGAATGATGCCCCATTTGAATAAAGTTTCAGGAGATCGAATAAATCCCGGTAAAAATTCCACCAGATGACGATCTCCAGCTGCAGCCAGGATGCCAAAACGTTGGAATAGAGCGAACTTCACTTGATCGGCGCTATGGAACCAATCATTCCAGCCCTCAACTTCATCTTGAGTGTACGTGCGCAGTGTCCCTGGTTGTTCAAGATGATGTTTCAACAAATGGAGCAGGTTATGCCCTTGATAGGCTGCTTTATCGATCCATGTAAAATGATTGATGCCGAATACATTGACTTCAATATCACTTCTGGGCGGTAATTTAATGTGCAGGTATTGCGAGGCAATACGGGCAAGCATGCGCTGGCTTGAAAAGACTTCATGACAGCACCCAACAACCTTGAGTTCCGGCGCGACACGGGTTAATGTCCGCGTGCAAATTGCCATTGGGTTGGTGTAATTGATGACCCAGGCCTGTGGACAGCAAGCTGCTATGTTTTCAGCAAAGGTTTTGTAAATGGTTACAGAACGAAAGCCGCGTATGAGGCCGGGTGCACCTGTCGTATCTCCAACAGGGAAATAGAGGCCATATTGCTCAGCCAGAGCGATTTCTTCCGCCATCAATCCAAGCGGTCCGGGTTGGATCGAAATGATGACAAAATCTGCGTCACTCAAAGCCTCCTGTAAGGTGGGTACAGCCGTATAACACCAGCTTGAGATGACCCCTGGTTGTTCCTGTAGCCAGTTCCCAAGCTGCTCGTTAAGGCGCGCGGCTTCCATATCAATGTCGTACAGTGCCACTTCGCCGGTCAGGTCAGGACAAAGAGCCAGGTCGATCATCAGTTTGCGCGCCCATTCACGGCTTCCACCGCCAATGTAGGCAACTTTTAGAGCAGTGACTGACATGGTGGTAGACCCTAAAAGGCTTTGAGATGAGAGAGGCGGGCAGTATATAAACCACCCGCCTCATTAAGTTAGGAACAGGTTACTCGATCAATCCAGCATCGATCAGGTTTTGTTTAGCTGTGGCCTCGTAATCGGCTGCGCCCAAAGCATCCAACCCGGCCAGGTATTCAGCCCAGGTGGTTTCATTGAGCGTTTTTTGTCCAAGCACGAACTGTAGAATGCCCTCGCTATAGAATCGATCAAAGTCAGCGGCATTTGCTGGGGGTAGGATGACCTGGATACCGCGTCCATCTACCCAAGGCTGGGCCTGGAAGAACTCAAGGAACTTCATCGGCTCCATCAGGCGCCCATTGCTGGTATTGTAAGTTGGGTAACGGGCAGTAATTTCCTGGGGTGAATTATAGAAGACCAGCTGGTTGCGCATCTGCGTAAAGGGTTGGCGTTCTTGGGAAGTGTATGCCTGGGCTGGATCAAGACCTTCTGTCGAGATATTGCCATTTGCGTCGATAATATAGTTGACGCCTTCTTCACCAAAACCAAGCAGGTAATATCCATCGGTTGCCATCCATTCAAGTAAGCGTGCAATGGCTTCACCTTTGCCAGCATCAGCGGCTTTCTGAGAGATGGCAAATATCTGACCGCGTCCAGTATAAACCCCATAAGATGCGTCACCGTGCGGACCAACCGGGGCGGCAACAGGGATCCACTCGCCGTTCGGGAAGTTCTCGTCGAATGGCGTGTAATTGGATTTGTTGCTGAGCGCGGCAAAGTCTTCCCACATGATGCCGAACAATCCTTGCTTCCAGCGGGCGCGGAATTCGTCACGTTTCAATGTCGGCCAATCGGGATCAATGACTTTGGCATCCACCAGAGACTTGAAGAAGGCAAGTGCCTCCGGGTATTTGGAATTGCGAACGTTTAGACCGAAATTGGCGGGATCAGAGAAATTCCAGATTCCGGGCACACCATAGGCACCCATGAGCATGTCGAAGCGGTTGCCCAAGCCTTGACCAACGAGGAAACCACCCAAGCCGTAGGTATCGTTCTTGCCATTACCATCGGGGTCCTGTTCAGTGAATGCCTTGGCAACTGCAAGGAGTTCTTCCGGGGTTGTGGGTACTTTGAGGTTGAGCTTGTCGAGCCAGTCCTTGCGGATCACAAAGCCCTCACGCTTGGGGAGGGGTGGCGGTTCGGGCAAGCCATACAGCTGGCCATTAAAGGTCACCAGGCTGATGAGCAGGGGATCGTTATAGTGCAGTTTGACCCGCTCGGGCATAAGGGGCATCAAATCGTCGAGTGGTGCTACCAGGCCAAGATCGACCAATCGCTTCAAAGCGCCGCGATTGTCGCCGCTGGCACTGACGGCTTGGAACAAGTCAGGCAGATCATTAGCCGCGGCAGCAGCATTGAGTTTTGCTTCACCATCCTCGCCCGTTGGAACAATGACATAGGTGAGTTCAATGTTGAGCTCGTCAAGGATTCTCTTGTAGGCGATCCAGTCATCCGGTGGTGCGCCGGCTTCTGTTACGGTCGCCTGCGCCCAGAGCAAGATTTCTACCGGTGCTGGCGGTTTCGTTGGCTCAGGAACCGCTGTTGGCTCGACTGGTGCTTTTGTTGGCTCCACCACTGGTGCTTTGGTCGGCTCAACCACTGGGGCCTCGGTTGCCACTTGTTCTGTCGGGGTAGCCACCGGTGCGCATGCCGCAAGTATCTGGCTCAAGACCAGTAATGCGGCAATCAGAACGAAACTCCACTTCTTCATTTCCTTACTCCTTTCTTGTTTTTATTATGGAAAGAGATCTTCTCTTCTTTCCTGAAATTGGGATCGACAACGGATTATGAATGTGCATGGATTATTCTTTTACACCTCCTACCAGAGTGCCTTTTGTGAAGTAGCGCTGGATCCATGGATATATGAAGAACATTGGAAGCATGGTGATGATCACACCGGCCGATTTCAACGACTCGAGGGATGAAGAACTGAAGGCGTTGTATTCGACATATTCGTTAAAGCTTGCTGAGATGAGGATGTTGCGTAACAGTACAGGTAACGGGGTTAAATTGCTGTCATTCAAGTATAGGATTGGCGTGAAGAACTCATTCCAGAAGAAAACCGCATAGAATAAGCCAATGGTGAGCAGGATCGGTTTAGACAGCGGGAGGATGATATGCAATAACACCTGAAGCTCATTCGCCCCATCCAGGCGGGCGGATTCCTTCAGTTCTTCTGGCAGGCCTTCGAAGAAACCCATCATCACGAGCGTGTTATATACACTAACCGCAGGTGGCAGAATGATCGCCAGATAGTTATTCGTCAGCTTCATGCCGGTGATCAACAAATATACAGGGATTAACCCAGGACTGAAGAGATACGTGAGCAACACAAATGTCATAATCACTTTCCGTCCCGGCATAGATCGGGTCGATAAGCCATAGGCCAGGGGGACAGTAAAAAATAAGCTGATTGCAGTGCCTAAAACGGTGATGATCACACTATTAAGTGCTGCCCGGGGAAACATCGAGTGCGTCAGGAGCTGCCTGAAAGCTTCAGAGGTCCATTTTGTAGGCGAAAGAAAGAATGGCACTCCCTCTTTGGTATAGATATCCAGCGGTATGACTGCAGTTACGATCACGCGCCAGAATGGGATCAAGATCATTAACAAAAGAATGGTGAGAAAGATCGCAATTCCGATTTGAAAAATAACTGCGTCGCGGGTTCTTGTTTGTAACATGGCGGCTCTCCTAATAAATGCTCTGCCGTGCTACGCGCTTGGCGACCCGGTTTGCTACCAGGATCAATACAAGGCCAATCACGCCTTTGAAAAAACCCACAGCCGTCGCCAGGCTGAATTGGAAATTCAGCACACCCTGGCGATAGACCCATGTATCAAGGATATCCCCCACGCTGTAAACCGGTACCGAATAAAGCACAAAGATCTGGTTGAAACCTGCCTCAAGAATATGGCCTAAGCGAAGCAGTGTGACCAACACAATCACCGGAAGGATGCCGGGCAAGGAGATGAACCACATGCGCTGGATTGGCGTCGCGCCATCCACCGCGGCTGCTTCATATAAATCCGGGCTGATTGCCAGGAGCGCCGCGAGATAAAGGATGGTACTCCAGCCAGTTTCCTTCCAGATATCCGAAAGGATGACCACCCAACGAAACGAGCCTGGAGAAGTGAGAAAAGCGATTGGTTCTCCACCCAATTTTTCGATAATCTCGTTGATTAATCCATTGCCTGGTGATAGCAAGACCAGCAACACGCCAAACATGATCACCCAAGAAAGGAAGTGCGGGAGGTAGATCATCGTTTGTACAAAGGTCCGAAAACGCAGGAACCAGGTCTCATGCAGGGCGAGCGCACAGATCACGGCGATCGGCAAACCAAGCATCAGTTTTGCCAGGCTGAAAATAAGCGTGTTGCGGATAAGGTCGGCGAAATAGAAAGAGTTGATGAAGGTTTTAAAATGCTCGAAACCAACCCACGGGCTACCCAGGACCCCCAGCAATGGCTTGAATTCCTTGAATGCTATTTGTGCGTTCCATAGTGGGCCGTACTTAAAAATTGCAAAGTAAACCAATGTTGGCAGCATGATTAAATAAAGCCACCGGTACCGCCAAAATGTACGCCACACGTTTTTAGGTTTTATTCGGGCAAAGGAAAACGCGCCAGAAGAAAGCACGCGAGCAGCCATCGTCATCCTCCTCCTTGAATATCATAGCAGGTTAAGTTTGGATTTTGGTGCTATACGCTTGGACAATACCGTCCACTTTCAATTAATATTAACACTTATACTTGATATAAATTATAGTAAACTTTGCTCTGAGAAGATACAAGTTTCCCAATGGATAAAACTCCGAAAATCCTCTCCGCGAGCCAAAATATCAGAAATGAACCCAAGCGGTTGACGATTGGTTTTCTGCTCGCCAGCTTGCACACTGGTGCCAGCCTGACGATTTGGCCCAGCCTGCTGGATGCAGCCAAGCTGGACGACGTTAACCTGATCTGTTTCCCTGGTGGACGCCTGAACGCCACCGAATCCTATGAAATCCAGCGCAATGTCATTTTCGAGTTTGCAACCGATGAGTATCTGGACGGGTTGATCACCTGGTCATCCACCCTTGGGGGTGTTCTCGGCCCAGCTGAGGTACAAGCCTTCCATGAACGATACCACCCTCTTCCAATGGTGAGCCTGGCACAGTTTATGGAAGGTATGCCAACCGTCTCGCTGGACAATTATCTGGGTATGCGCTCTCTCATCCTTCACCTGATCGAGGAACATAATTATCACCGCCTGGCATTTGTGCGCGGCCCGGAGGAGCACTACTTTGCCCAGGAACGTTATCGCGCTTACCTCGATTCACTCCAGGCAAATAATCTACCGATCTTACCCGATCTGATCACGCGTCCTTTACCCTGGGAATCTGGCACCGAGGCGATCCAAATCCTCCTAGACGAACGTGGCCTGCGACCTGGCATCGATTTCCATGTTCTGGTTACCTCCAGTGATATGATGGCTTTGAGGGCACTGAAAGCCTTACAAGCACGCGGCTTCCGGGTGCCGGATGAAGTGGCTGTGACTGGCTTCAACAACTCGACTGAAGAACGACTCGCCACTCCTCCTCTCACTACCGTCGACCTGCCTTTCTATGAACAAGGGGCAAAGGCGATGGATGTGCTGTTGCGTCTGCTATCAGGTGAGTCGGTTCCAGCCCTGATCACCTTGCCTTCAAAATTAATCATCCGGCAGTCTTGCGGTTGCCCTTCAGCTGCCATTGCAAAGGCTACTTATACCCCGACGAAGCAGGTTTCCCTTCGTGACAAGCATAGACTTATGGATATGCGGGCAGATTACGTGTCTGAGATGGTCACCTCACTCGGTCTGACTTCAGAAGGAGCAGCTGGTTGGCTAGGTCACGTGTTCGATGCCTTCGTCTATGATCTGGAAAATATATCAGTTTCGAACCCCAGACAATTATTATCTGTACTGGATAGTGTGCTCGACCAGGCTATACAAGCAAACTACGACCTTGCTCCCTGGCAGGATGCCATCTCCATCCTCAGATGCAGAGTTCTACCTTACCTCTCGTATTCAGCTAGAGTTGAAGCCGAAGCTTTGTTATCACAGGCACGCGTCGTGATTGTGGAAGCGATTCAACGCTACCACGCATACATGCAATACCAGGCTGAACGTGAATCGGAAAATCTGCGGGAAATTAACCGTGCCTTGCTGACGACCTTTGATATTCAGCAGTTGATCGATGTGCTGGTCGAGCGGTTGCCAGGTTTGGGCATCCCCAGTGTATTCCTGGTATTGTATGAACCGGGGACAGAGACTGACCTGCCAGGACAGGCTCGTTTGATGCTGGCTTATTCGGATAATGAGCAAGCAGAATTAGAGCCTGATGGGCGTTTGTTTTCGACTCGACAGCTTATCCCGCCGGATCTGCTCCCCCAGCATCGGCGTTATAGCCTGGTAGCTGAACCACTCTATTTCCAGGATAAACCCCTCGGTTATGTCGTCTTTGAAATCGGTCCATACAGCGGAAATGTCTACGAACTGCTACGAAACAACCTGAGCAGTGCTCTGCAAGGTGCAATGTTATTCCAGGAAAGCCAACGCGCAAGGCTGGCAGCAGAAAAAGCAGATCTTATCAAGACTCGTTTACTTGCCAATGTCACCCACGAGATGCGTACGCCATTGAATATCATCTTAGGCTATACACAGGACGCTTTACGATCTCCGAACAAATATGACAAAGAGCTTCCTCCTGAGTTGTTGAGCGACATTCACCAAATTCAAGGCAACGCCGAACACCAGCTACGTGTTATTAATGACCTGCTTGACCTATCCCGGGCCGAAATTGATGAACTCGATTTATCTCTTGAACTGTTAGATCCACACCAGTTATTATTGGATGCTTTCCATAGTTTCTCTGATCAAGCCACCTGGCCTGACATCCACTGGAAGATTGACATTCCCGATCACCTGCCAACGATCAGAGCTGACGCCGTTCGGCTGCGACAGGTCTTTTTGAATCTCCTGAGCAACGCAAAGAAATATACGGTAAGTGGAGAGATTACCTTGGGCGCACAGGTCGCCCCACCGCAAATCCATTTCTGGGTGACAGATACTGGGCTTGGAATTGACCCGGAACAACAAGAGCGCATCTTCGAGCCTTTTGTGACCATGGAAGACAATCGCCGTATTGCTGGTGGAATCGGATTAGGATTATCTATCACGCGTCATCTCGTTGCTTTACACAACGGTACGATGAAGTTAGATAGCCAGCCTGGGGTGGGTAGCACCTTTCATATTTACCTGCCACTCCCCACCCTCGACAAAACGATGCCAGTAAAACCAGAAGACCTGTCACCGGTGTTATTGCTCATTTCAGCTCAAGGTGAGCCGAATAAAGAAATTGGCGAGATGTGCCGACGACAGAATTTGGAAATCTTCAACTTACGCAATATCGAAGATTTGGAAAAAGCAATTAGTAATACGAAACCGGTCGCTCTCGCTTGGGATTTGTCCTGTGCACAACCGGGTGATTGGACAATTGTGCGCCGGTTACGCCATTATCCGCATCTGTGCCAGGCACCGTTCATCCTCTATGGCCAGCTTGTTGATGAGCAAATAGCCATGACGGGATTCATCGTCAAATCAACAAATTCGCAATCGCTGCTTGATGCAATCACCGCCATGAGTCCCGCACGCGCAGTTGGTCCTGTTTTGATCGTCGATGATGACCCACTAGTGCTAGAAGCTCATATGGCTTTGGTGAAAAAGGGTTTACCTGGCTATTCCATTCGTTTATCAGAAAATGGTGAAGCCGCGTTAGCTGTGATGGAAGAGGAAGTCCCTTCGTTGGTCTTGCTCGATCTCATCATGCCCAAGTTGAACGGTGCAGATGTTCTTGACCGGATGCGCGCGAACCCAGACCTTCGTCAAGTACCGGTCATTATATTAAGTAACAAGATGTTGAGCTTGGAAGATGTCAGGCGAATTGAGGGTCACACGCGCGTCAAACTGCAAAGCAAAGGAATATGGTCAGAGGAGGAAACCCTCACCGCCTTGGATCGCGCAGTCCTGGGCAAAGATGTCCTTTCAGCACCAACCAGCAGCACAGTTAAGCAAGCCATTGCCTTCTTACACCAAAATTTCACGCGTCCCATCTCACGTTGGGAAATAGCACAAGCTGTGGGAGTCAGTGAAGATTATCTCAGCCGCGTATTCAACCGCGAGTTGAATATCTCGCCCTGGGATTATCTCAATCGTTATCGCGTTCTTCAAGCCAAGCATTTGCTTTTAGATACTTCAGATACGATTGGGGCGATTGCCCTTCAGATGGGCTTCAAAGACCAGGCATATTTTAGCCGTGTGTTTCGTAAAGTCACGGGGACTTCACCCCAGGAATTTAGGGAATCAAGCAATAAACACCCAAAATAACATACTTGATGTCACCTGGAGCTACTTTCTTTTCGAGTAGCTAATCGCGTTGAAATTACCCGGCTGGTAGATAAAATGGAGCCTCTATTGTGAATCACAAAGGTCGCCATCAATGAATGCATGGTTTGCTTTTAGATTGTAAAGTACACTCGTATTTCTTATAATTTTCCCGCCATGGGCTTGAACCAAAGGACGAATGGATCAGCTGGTTACGAGTTATATCATCTCCACGTTATGTGGGCGCGACTCCTGCAATCCCGAACCCGTGATCCGGATGAACTCAGCCACTTCCCACAACTCTTCAATCGTGCGGGCACCAGCATAACTTAGTCCCGAGCGTAATCCCCCCACAAGTTGGTATATCACATCCACCAACGCACCTTTATAAGGTACGATGGCTTCCACCCCTTCCGGCACAACTTCCCCCCAGTCTTCAATCGCCAGCTCACTTTTTATCAGCCGCTTGCGATCCATATTTGCGGACAATGAAGCCATACCCCGCACAACTTTATATCGCCTGTCTCCGCGAATGACGGTAGCACCCGGGCTTTCATCAGTGCCAGCCAACAAGCTGCCGATCATGACTGTGCTGGCTCCAGCTGCCAGTGCTTTGGTCAAATCCCCCGAGTTGCGAATGCCTCCATCCGCAATGATGGGAACGTTCAACCCCCGCCCAGCCTCAGCGCACTCGATAATCGCGCTCAGCTGAGGCACACCAAAACCAGTCACTATTCTGGTTGTACAAATCGATCCGGAACCTACTCCTACCTTAACCGCATCCGCACCTGCTTCAACCAGATCAGCGACCCCCTGGGCGGTGGCAACATTACCGGCGATGACGGTGAAGTTTGCGAAACGTTGCTTCAGGTTGCGCACCATTTTGATCACATGGTCGGAATGACCATGGGCAATATCAACGACCAGGACATCAGCACCAGCTGCAAGACAACTTTCAGCGCGTTCCATGTCCTCCGGACGAGCCCCTACCGCTGCTCCGACCCGCAGGCGGCCGCGACCGTCTTTGGTGGCATTGGGATGCTTCTGGATTTTAACGATGTCTTGAGCCGTGATCAATCCCGCCAGGTGACCTTCTTCATCCACCAGGGGCAGTTTTTCGATTCTGTGTTCGTATAGCTTGCGGCGCGCTTCCTCCAGAGTATCATCCTTCGAAGCTGTCACCAGCCTCTCACGCGGCGTCATTAACTGGCTCACGCGCATACCATTATTTGGAGCAAGTAAAATGTCGCGATGCGTGACAATCCCTAACAGACAGTTATCCTCATCCACAACCACAAGCCCACCGACTTCGTTGTCTGCCATACTCTGGCGAGCCTGCTCTACACTTGCCTCGGGAGAAATTGTTAGGGGTGACTCCACGACGATGCTTTCAGAGCGCTTTACGCGCAGCACACAATCAGTTTGTTGTTCAATGGTCATAAACCGATGTAAGATCCCGATTCCGCCTAGCTGTGCCATGGCGATCGCCATACGGGTTTCGGTCACAGTATCCATATTTGATGAGACAATGGGGATCGATAAGCGTATCCCCGGCGCGAGCCATGTATCAGTGGATACATCCTTACGGCTCAGGATCGAGGAATGCTTTGGAACTAGCAAAACATCATCAAATGTCAATCCGATCTCACTCCGAATGTTCATGGCACCTCCTAACTGTAAAAAAACAGTTCCCAACAATTATATTGTCATTAAGTCCCGTGGCTTTTTATATCTATATCCAGTGATCTCCAGATGAACTCCGGGTCGACCGGAAGGCGGTCGACTCTGACACCAACCGCGTTATATATGGCATTTGTAATAGCGGGCGATGTTGGGATGCCTGCGATTTCACCCACCCCCTTCGCCCCATAGGGACCCTTGCTTGTGGGATGCTCAACGATGAAGCAAGTAATTTCGGGTGTATGTTGAAAGCCAGGAATGCGATAACGCGCCATCCTGTCAGTGAAGATTACACCACTTTCGACGATGAAATTTTCTGTTAACGCGCCCCCAATGCCCATGATCACACCGCCTTCAGCCTGACCAAGCAATCCAAGTGGATTGAGACATTTACCGACATCATTGGCCGTGATGACCTGTAAAACCGACACTTCGCCTGTACGCGTATCCACCGACACTTCAGCTGCCTGCGCAGCAAATGAGTAGGCAATATGCGTATCTCCTCCTTCACCGAGTGGCCGTGTAGGGGGTGCCTGGTATTTATATTGGACGCGGGTCTCATAACCTTCAGCTTTCATCATCCTGGCTATCTCAGCCAATGGATATGATTGTCTGCCTGCTTGCACCTGGCTCTCCAGGAATTGAATCTTATCAGGCGCTAAGTCAAATTTTTCTGCCAGCACGCTGACAATTGCCTGGCGCAAGGTCCTGGTAGCCAAGCGCACAGCATTCCCACTGACATAAGTCTGGCGTGAAGCTGTTGTTGCTCCACCATTTGGAGTCAGGTCGGTATCCATCAGCAGTACACGCACCTGTGAGGGCGATACATGTAATTCCTCGACCACGATCATCTGCAACACAGTCGATAACCCCTGCCCTACCTCGGCAGAGGATGTCCTGGCCTCCACTATTCCGTCCGCAAATAATTCAACCTCCGCGCTCGCCTCATCCGCTGCGCCACCCCCAAAACCGGTATTTTTGTAACCGGCTGCGAATCCCCATGCTTTATGTAGATAACCATCTTCCCGAGCAGTAAAGGGGTGATCGCCGCCACGCCTTTTCATCTCATCACTAACCAGGTCGATGCATTCTAATAATCCCACGCTTTCGTGGAGGACTTGCCCGGTGCTGGTCGTACCTCCTTCTCGCAGGGCATTCATCCTTCGCAGTTCGATGGGGTCCACGCCCAGTTCGTTCGCCACCATATCCATCATGCTTTCAATCGCAAAAGTGGCTTGGGTGACACCAAAGCCGCGGAAAGCTCCCGCAGGTGGATTATTCGTGTA
>Ga0153916_10000761_pt1 | contig 22228 bp, 17 predicted proteins | sample Opewatmetagenome_FD_109642 | JGI IMG/M metagenome (GOLD analysis project Ga0153916, IMG submission 109642) | Freshwater wetland microbial communities from Ohio, USA - Open water 3 Core 3 Depth 4 metaG | ecosystem: Environmental > Aquatic > Freshwater > Wetlands | place: USA: Ohio, Lake Erie...
GGGATGAGGTCATTGCTCAATTAGGCGGATTGCATACCTTCATGCATTGGGACCAGCCGATATTGACCGATTCTGGTGGATTTCAAGTATTTTCATTAGCTGATAGCCGTAAAATTGATGATGATGGAGTCACCTTTAAAAGCCATGTCGATGGCTCGACACATCGAATTACTCCCGAAAAATCCATTGCTATTCAAGAAAACTTAGGTGCGGATATCATTATGGCGTTTGATGAATGCAGTTCTCCCTATGACTTATCCAAAAATGAAGCTGCATTGAAACGTACCCACAATTGGGCGGAACGCTGTGTAAAAGTAAAGACCCGCTCCGACCAGGCATTATTCGGGATAATCCAGGGAGGAATATTTCCAGAATTACGCAAACGTTCAGCGGAATACCTGTCCTCCCTGAAATTTCCTGGCTATGCTATTGGTGGGTTATCGGTTGGCGAAACCAAAACTGAAACTCTCTCCATCCTTGAGCTGGTAGATACCTATTTACCGGAAGATAAACCTCGCTATCTGATGGGAGTTGGCTCACCGGAGGATTTAATTATGGGCGTCCAGCGTGGTGTGGATATATTCGATTGTGTTCTACCCACCCGACTTGCCCGGCACCACGCTGCTATCACGCGCACAGGTCGTTTGAATATTGCTAATGCCAGGTATTCTTCCGAAAAATCACCCATCGATGAAAGTTGTTCGTGTTATGCCTGCAAGAACTTCTCCAGTGCATATATCAGGCATTTGGTACTCGCCAAGGAGATTTTAGGCGCAACATTATTAACCATTCACAACCTGAACACCTTGTTGTCCTTGATGGACGATACTCGCCAGGCGATCACAAATGGACACTTTGATCAATTTGCTGCTGATTTTCTTGAACATTGGGATAATTCACCATGACCCTCCTTCAATCCATCATACTGGGTATTATTCAAGGTTTGACTGAATTCCTGCCAATTTCCAGTTCAGCTCACCTGGTGATTACACCATATATCTTTGGCTGGCATATCCCAGCTCAGGAAGGCTTTATATTTGATGTTTTAGTCCAGCTAGGAACATTACTGGCTGTTATTTTCTACTTCAGGAAAGATTTGTACCAGATTATCGTTGGTGTAATCAATGGTCTCATCCGCAGGCGACCTTTTTCAGACCCAATGTCTCGGTTAGGCTGGATCCTGATCTTGGCCACCATCCCGGCTGTAATTGCCGGGGTTCTATTCAAAGATCTGGTGGAAAGAGCCTTTGGTAGTCCACTTGCTGCAGGCTTATTTTTACTCGGCACGGCTGCTTTCTTGGGAATCGCTGAATGGGTGGGGAAACGTAATCGTCAATTTGATACTATGAACTGGATGGATGGACTAATTGTCGGATTATTCCAGGTTATATCCCTTCTACCCGGCATATCTCGGTCAGGGTCTACCATCACAGGCGGAATGATCCGCAATCTGGACAGACCATCTGCTGCACGTTTTTCATTTTTGATGTCTGTGCCGGTAATGCTCGGTGCAGGAGCTTTGGCATCGGTTGATTTGATCAAATCTCCAACTTTTACTATGCAAATCCCCACCTTGATAGCAGGTTTCATCGCATCCGCGATTATCGGATATCTATCCATCCGTTGGCTATTATCTTATCTAATCAAGCACCCGCTTTATTTCTTTGCCATCTATTGCCTGGCACTCTCGATAATAACCATCATTTTCTCATTCGTACGTTCCTGATGTTGAAGCGCTTTTTGCTTTTTGGATTGGTCTTGGTTCTCTCTACGTGTGGAACACCCGACGTATCCACGCCTGCCCCAACCCCTGAAGCAATCGGGGTTATCTATTCTGTGGCTTTACAGCCATGGGCAGATAAAGTAGCATATTGTGCTTCTAATAACCCCCTGATTGCCCTGTATTTTACTCATTCTGACACATTAGACACCAATCTTGTTGATAATGATATCTTTCTAGAACTAGGTGAAACCAGTCAGGATGTCCAAGAGTCTAAACTTTTCCAGGTCGGGTGGGAACAGATTGTTGTGGTGGTGAACAAGGACAATCAGCTTTCACAACTATCAGATGATCTAAAATCAATCTTTACAGGTCAAGTATCTAAATGGGATAATGCTTCCAACCAGCCAATCCAGATCTGGGTTATGCCTGAAGGCGATCCAACCCGCACTATATTTGATAATGCTGTGATGGGCACCCAGCCTATAAGCTCTGAAGCGATGCTAGCTCCCGATCCAGCTGCAATGCTTGAGGCGATCTCCGGCAATATCGACTCTATAGGTTACCTTCCAAGATCATTTTTAAATGTTCGCGATTCTGCCTTTGCTAGCAAAGTAAAAATCCTTCAACTGGATACCTCTCTCGAGGCAGAGCTACACCAGCCGGTTATCGCGATTACTAAAAACGACCCTGAAGGTTTGCTACGTAATTTACTGGTCTGTCTTCAAAGTGTAACCCCCTGATCAAACTATCTACTGATTTCGGTAATCTCTAATTTCTAGCCCTGTTCTTATACATAACGGGATCTATATTGTATCGTATCCCCCAAGCCTGCATAGTTCATAATAATTCGCATTCTAATAATAACTCCGATACCAAGAATGACTATACGCAATAAAACGGTGTGAGTGGAATATTTAATTACCAACTAATCAGCTAATGTATCAATGTGTCCTGACAGGAGTTGGTAAATTGCCATATAGATACCAATAATTATTCGCGGGAAACCCGGTTTGGATTTCAGGTTCCCAAATAAAGCCTTCCATCACTAATACACTCTTTAAATATGCGTCGAGACTGGATAACAAATCAACCTCTGCCTGGTTTTGTCCTCCACTTTCGGATTTTAATAAGGTAAGCATAGCCCTTAAACGCACTTCGTACGAATAGCGGTCCGAATTATCTGGCGGGCTGCTTTTATACTCTTCGATAAAATCTCGCCACATCCTCAACCGGACACTATAGCTATGGACAGCTTTATTCTCCCATGCCACCCTCCACTTGGATCGAATGAGATCCAATTTGGAATTAAGCTGATCCACCAGAATCGTTTGATCGTGAGTTTTATGATAAGCTGCTAATCTCGCACGGGAGAGGAGTAACCCACCCAATGTCAATTGTGGATAGTTTGGCTCACCTACAGGTGAACTAACACTTAGCGGCCAAAATACCTCATCTGAGAGTAAATAGTCACTCAGAACTTCTATGCCTGCCTGTATATATCTAAGGTCGTAATCAAAGGTTTTCATTGGATTGAATGTTTTATTACTTCGAAGTCGAGTCTGTTAGTCGTGAGTGTTTAATCTGGTAAAAACTCTATAAAGAATCTCAACATGATGGCATAAAACAATGATCAGAAAGTGGTAGAGCGGTTAAATCAGCAATCTTAATGGCTCCTCGATGTATTTCGCCAAAGATTGTAGAAATCTAGCTCCTTCCACCCCATCGCTGATGCGATGATCTATTGAGAGGGTAGCTTTCATCCTTATCCCTATCCTGATCTCCCCATTTGTGACTATTGGTACCTGTCTGGCTGAACCGACGGCTAATATGGCTGCCTCCGGTGGGTTGATGATCGCAGTAAACTGATCCACTTCATACATTCCCATGTTGCTGACGGTGAAAGTTGAGCCTTCAATATCCTCCGGGCGCACTTTCCCCATCCGCGCTCGGTTCACCATTACCTTCATTTCTGATGAGATTTGGTGGACGCTTTTCTGATCGGTATTTAGATTCACCACGGTAAGCAAGCCGTTCTCCACCGCGACAGCCACGCCGATATTGATCTCCCCATGGTAGATTAGAGTGTTATTCTTTAAGTCAAGCGAGGCATTTAAATTAGGGAATTCCAACAACGTTAACGCCACTGCTCTGACGATAAAATCATTCACTGAGAGCTTGTCATCCTCCGAGAGTAGATTATTGATTTCCTTTCGCCGGTCGACCAGCGCTCCAACATCGTACTCATGGGTCACATAAAAATGGGGGGCTTGCTGCATGGAATCTGTCATCCGGCGCCCAATCGCAGCTCTTAATTTAGGTAATGGCACTTTGCGTGTCTCACGGATAAACTCTATTGATGATGCCGTAGGCGGGACGGGAGCTCCACTTGGAGTTTTAGCCATCACTGGCTCAGGTGCTTTCACCTGATAGGACTCGATATCCTTTTTTGTGATCCGTCCTCCTGGTCCTGTCCCTCGAACCATTCTCAGATCTATCCCCATCTCAGCTGCTATAGAGCGTGCAAGTGGAGAAGAATGCATACCACCTGATGCACCTATGGGTGTTTCGGTCGAAGGACTCTGTGGTACTGAGACCGATTGAACTGCTTCCCCTAGCGCTGGTTTTTCAACTATTGTGGGTTTTTCACCACTATCAGTCTTTCCTAAGAGAGCCTCGATATTAATTTCCTCACCAGCCTCACCAATCACAGCAATCGGGTCATTAATCGGCACTACTGCACCTTGTTGAACCAGCTGGCGAAGTAGAACCCCACTATAGGTCGATTCCACTTCGACGGTGGCTTTATCTGTTTCGATCTCAGCCAGTACCGACCCTTTGGTGATGTTATCGCCTTCATTAGCCACCCATCGTACCAGGGTGCCTTCTGCCATATCGAAACCAAGTTTAGGCATGCTGACAATTTGCGCCATTACAGCACCTCCTTAACCGCTTTGACAACATCCTCCACCTGTGGGAGTGCCAGCTGTTCGAGATCCCGGTTATAAGGCAATGGCACTTCCTTCTGTGCAACGCGTTGAATGGGTGCATCCACATAATCGAAGGCTTCCTCATAAATTCTAGCAGACACCTCCGCCCCGACGCCATACGACCGCCAGCCTTCTTCAACAATTACCGCTCGATTTGTCTTCTTGAATGATTCCAGAACAAGTTCCATATCCAGGGGTCTAAGTGTCCGTAGATCAACAATTTCTACGTCGATTCCCTCTTGCGCCAGTTGATCGGCTGCTTTCATCGAAGTCTCCAGCATTTTGCTATAACTCACAATTGTGACGTCTTTACCGGGTCTTTGGATTTTGGATTTTCCAATGGGGATCAGATTTTCACCCTCGGTAACTTCTCCACGCGATTGGTAGAGGGTGGCTGACTCAATGAATAATATGGGGTCATCACTACGGATAGCCGATTTCAGCAGTCCTTTTGCATCCTCAGGTGTGCTTGGGGAGACTACTTTTAAACCCGGAAAATGGGCGAAAACTACATCTGGTGTCTGAGAGTGAGTGGCTGCCAGCTGCCGTCCGCCTCCACCGACAGTGCGAATCACAATCGGTAATACCATTTGACCTGCAAACATGTAATGTAACTTGGCAGCTTGATTAACGATATGTTCAAAAGCTGAAAATGCGAAGTTAATCGTCATGAGCTCAGCAATTGGGCGTAAGCCGGTGAGTGCAGCCCCAATCGCAGCCCCAACGATGGTGGCTTCTGAGATGGGTGTGTCTTTTACCCGCTCACCCCCAAAATGGTCATAAAAACCTTTGGTGACTGCGTAACTTCCTCCCCACACGCCTACCTCTTCCCCCATGATAAACACATTGGAGTCGCGTTCCATCTCTTCCCAAAGTGCCTGTGATATTGCTTCGCGCATTGTGATTCTAGGCATTTGTCCCTCTGCTCATTCCATTTCCACGTATAAATTCTTATAAAGATCCTCAGCCAGTGGCTCAGGGCTGCTTTCAGCAAATTGCACAGATGCTTGAACCTCTTGTTCAGCAGCTTTCTCAATAACGTCCAATTCTCCAGAGCTGACAATTTTGTTATCCAGCAAATATTTATGATAGATCCCGATGGGGTCTTCCTCATCTTGCCAGCATTTTACCTCATCAGATGTACGGTAACGTTCGGGATCTCCCATCGAGTGCCCACGGAACCGGTAAGTTTCGATTTCGAGAAAGTAAGGTGTCCTATTCGAACGTACTGTCTCGATGGCTTTTTGTGCTGCTTCATGGACTTTCATCACATCCATTCCATCTACCCGGCTGTTGGGAATCAGATATCCTTCAGCTTTCTGGCGAATCTCTGATACAGCTGAGGCGCGTTCAACTGAGGTACCCATCCCATACAAGTTGTTTTCACACACCCATAGCACAGATAAATTCCATACCTTGGATAGGTTCAGTGCTTCATGAAAATATCCAATATTGGTCGCGCCATCTCCAAACATACAAATAGTCACCGAATCCCTACCTTGATATCGATCCCCTAATGCCATACCCGCAGCGATGGGTAAATGGGCGCCCACTATAGCATGCCCACCCCAGAAATTATTCCCTACGTCTGCCATATGCATGGAGCCGCCCCGTCCCTCAGAGCAGCCAGTGACCTTTCCAAGCAGCTCAGCTAGCACGATCTTGACCGGGATGCCACAATTGATGGCCACACCATGATCTCGATAAGCGGTAATTACCCTGTCTTGGCTATGGCGGGATGAGATTAGCCCGGTACTGACTGCCTCCTGGCCGATATAGAGATGTAAAAAACCGCCAATCTTCCCCTGTTGATATAACAGCGTGGCTTGTTCTTCGACCAAACGGATCAAAATCATCTGATGAAATAACTCTAAGTACTCATTTTTTTCCATTACCAATATCCTCCCATTTAATGTGGATAGATATCAATTTACTCTAATTAAAACTCAACTACACGAATAAAAATTATACCAATATTACCGTGTAAATTTAGGTGGCTTTGGGTAAGCGCCTAATTATTCATATGGCATATCTTTTCCTCAACAGTTACCTTTCGTAATCATTGTAAAGTATAATTTTCAAACATGGATCTGGCCGCTTTCGTACGTCTTCTCAACGCGTTATTAATGATTGTCTTGCCTTTCATCCTGGGCATCTTTCTGATTAATAAATTTCATTTGAGCTGGAAATTGTGGTTGATCGGTGGTGCAACCTTTATTATCTCCCAGATAGTCCATATCCCCTTTAATTCATACATTTTAAATCCTCTTCTGTTCACCGTCCAGCAAACCATCCAGGGACCTTTAGGCATTTTGGTTGTAGCTCTTATCCTTGGATTAAGCGCCGGTGTTTTTGAAGAATGTGCACGCTATAGCATGTTTCGCTGGTGGCTCACGGATGCCCGCTCGTGGCGAAGTGCCATTCTAGCTGGTGCTGGGCATGGAGGCATGGAAGCCATCCTATTGGGAGGCTTGGTCTTGTGGACATACATTAACCTGATGGCAGTTCGAAACGCCGATCTAAGCAGCCTGAACCTAACTCCCGAACAGCTTCAGCAAATCCAAATGTATTGGAGTGTTCCCTGGTATAACACCTTACTGCCTGTAGTAGAACGCATTTTTACTATTCCATTCCACATCATGGCATCTGTGTTCGTCGTACAGGTTTTTACTCGACGCCCGGGTCACCCACAGATTTGGTGGTTGGGGTTGGCCATTCTTTTCCATACAATCCTGAATGCATCAGGAGTATTCATTGCAAGTCAATGGGGTGGATACGCTGCTGAAGCCGTATTGGGTGGCTTAGCGGTAATGGATATCGTCATCATCTTTGCTTTACGCCAGCCAGAACCCGAACGCTCTGCTCCTCCCAGCTTGTTGACCATTATCGAGCCACCCGCTATTACCCAGGTTGAAGAAACCTCAGAGAATCTGGAGAATACACGCTACCAATAAGCTAAAATTGTTATATTTTATCCATCCAAAACAGGAAAATAAAGCCAATTAATCAATATGATCAAAACTGAAAACCTATCCAAAAAGTTTAACACCACTGTGGCAGTTGATAACCTGAACCTGGAAGTGCAGGAAGGTGAGGTATTCGGCTTTCTGGGTCCAAATGGAGCTGGCAAAACCACCACCATCCGCATGCTTACCAGCCTGATTGGACCAACGACCGGTACTGCAGTGGTCAATGGCTATCGAATCGGTGAACAGGATACCCAAATCCGGCGGACCGTAGGAATCCTCACCGAAGCACCCGGAATGTACGATAACCTGAGTGCTGAATTTAATCTGGAAATATATGCCAATCTCTACGAAGTAAAAGATCCCAAAGGTCAGGTGAAAAAATACCTGAGTATGCTGGGCTTGTGGGATCGCCGTCAGGATGAAGCCGGCACATTTTCCAAAGGGATGAAACAAAAACTTGCCATCGCTCGAGCACTGTTACATGAGCCGCGCATCCTTTTCCTGGACGAACCCACCGCCGCCTTAGACCCTGAGGCCTCCCATCTTGTGCACGATTTCATCGGTGAATTGCGAAAAGAAGGCCGCACTATTTTCTTGTGTACTCATAACCTGGATGAAGCAGACCGGTTGTGTGATCGCGTCGGTGTATTCAAGACTCACCTGCTGGTTGTGGATACTCCAGCCAACCTGCGCTCCCAATTATTCGGTCGCAGAGTGGTTTTCCATCTGGTGAGAAGTGACGAAACAATCGCTGCTTCCATCCGTACACTGCCATTTGTGCGTGAAGTCAAAGTCATTGATAACAAGCTGGTTGTCAATCTCGATGATCCCGAAACCCATAACCCCGAAATCATCCGCGTTCTTGTCGGTGCTGGCGCAGAAATCCAATTTGTTGGTGAGCTGCGTCACTCCCTCGAAGATGTCTACCTGCAGCTCGTAAAAAATGCGTGATGAAGATTTTATAACCCTAATGGAAAATTTCCTATGAACAAGATAAAGACAATTATTCGAAAAGAGTGGGCTGAAGTGTTCAAGAAACGCATGGTACTTTTCACCGTGATCTTCTTGCCATTGTTTTTAAGCGTCCTTCCACTAATCATTTTATATTCGATGGGCGGTTCTAGCGTCAATAGTGCCGATGCACAATTACCTGCCCAATTTCAACAGATGTGTAAATCGAACATGACCGCTGGGCAATGCATGCAGTATTACATCGTAAGCGAGTTCCTGATCATGTTCATGTTGATCCCATTATTTGTCCCGGTCAACATTGCTGCTTACTCTATTGTGGGAGAAAAAACGACCCATAGCCTCGAGCCCTTACTGGCCACGCCTATTTCGACCGGTGAATTACTTGCCGGGAAAAACCTGGCTTCAGTCATCCCGGCCATCATTGCCACATGGGTGGGTTTTGGTATATTTGCCGTCGGCTCGCTGATCATCACTGGAGGAGGCGCATTAGCTGCTGCATTACTGGATCCCATGTGGCTGATAGCCGTATTTTTAGCAGGTCCTCTAATGGCGGTACTCTCTGTAAATTTCAGCATCATGGTCTCCTCTCGGGTTAACGACCCACGCGTGGCAGAACAGCTATCAGCAGTGGTTATCCTTCCCTTGTTAGCACTGTTCTTCGGGCAGATTGCTGGTTTGTTCATCCTCAACAGCACATTGATATTGATTATGTGCCTGGTTCTTTTATTATTGGATGCGCTGATGATCTATCTGGCAGTTCGCCTCTTCCAACGTGAGACAATATTGACGCGCTGGAAATAAAATCACTACTCATTCACAAGGATTTATATTTTATGAAAAAGATACTCTCAATTATCGTTGTGGTCTTTTTGATGACCATGTTAACCGTAAGCTATGCGCTTGCCCAATCTGCAGATCAGCTGGAATTAGGATTAAGTAAGGACTTTGGTTATGGGGGGTTTGGCAATGACATTCAAGGGCTGTTCTCGATAAAAATTCATAACCCACCAGCTAGTTTGGTCCGGGTAGTATTTTTAATTGATACAACCACAATCGGTGAAGACACTCAACCACCCTTTAGTCTCCAGTTCAACACAGATTCTTATTCGTTAGGTGAACACACCCTGAGTGCGATGGGTTATACATCCGACGGAAATGAAATTAATTCCAATGTAATCCAGGCAAAGTTCGTCCCTGCCAATGCAGCCACGGGAGGCATAGTGAAGATCGTGTTACCGATAGTGGGGTTGGTCCTTCTAATTGGAGCGATCTCTGTTTTCCTGCCCCTCGTATTAAGCAAGGGAAAATTATCCTCCCAACCGCTGGGAGCGCAAAGAAACTACGGGGTAGGAGGAGGGGCGGTCTGCCCAAAATGTGGTCGACCTTTCCCCCTGCGCTTATGGTGGATCAACCTTGGCTTGAGCAAAATTGACCGTTGCCCTTATTGTGGAAAGTGGTCTCTTGTACGCCCGCGTTCACTGGCGGAATTGCGTGCAGCCGAAGCTGCTGAATTATCCGCGGTGCAAGCTGGTACTCCGATTACTGGCGAAAGCGAAGCTGAGAAATTGAAGAGAGAGTTGGACGATTCTCGCTATCATGATACTTAAAACAAAAACCTCCCCGGGGTTAAAAGCCTGGGGAGTTCTTATTATTCGACAGGTCGCTTCGGGTCAGTGATCCACTCACTATAAGAACCAGCATACAGCCGTGCTTCCCCCAACCCTGCGATCATCATTGCCAGGATGTCATGCGTTGCGGTTACGCCAGACCCGCAGTAACAGACAACATGATTGATGGGCACCCCGCTTATGATCCTTTTATACCTGGTAGCTAAACTCTCGCTTGATCTAAAAGTCCCATTTGGGTTTAAGTTACCTGCATAAGGTGCAGATATTGCTCCTGGGATATGCCCTGGTACTGGATCGATGGTTTCGTTCTCCCCACGATAGCGATCTGCTGCGCGTACATCCAATACCCGGAATTGGGGATCAGTTAATATCTTTTCCAATTCATTAATTGAAACAATCAAATCATTTCGGGGATGGGGAGTGAATTTACGAGGCTTAGGCACTTCATTCCCGCTGCGCACAGGCAACCCCTTTTTTACCCACTCTTGCCAGCCTCCATCCAACACCGCCACAGCCTCATGACCCAACCAACGCAATAACCACCATACTCTGCCAGCTGCCAGAGCCCCCCATTGATCATCATATGCCACCACCTGCACTCTCGAATTAATCCCAAAACTGGAAAATACTTCGGATACTTTTTCCACGCCGGGTAATGGATGCCTGCCAGTGACTCCCTTGATGATGGGGCCAGTTAGATGTTTATCCAGATCGGCGTATACCGCCCCAGGGATATGTGCACTCTCATAATCCATTTGTCCTTGATCTGGATTGCTGAGCTTAAACCGGCTATCAACAATGATCCAATCCTGGTCATTAAGATGACCGTCTAACTCAGCAACAGTTATGGTAGTGTTAAACATAATGCTTTGCCTCTTAATCATGTACTTTTTGATAACGTTTTATTTATAACGTATTACAATTGACAGGTCAATGACTTTTTACTTATGAAAGCTTGTTCATCCCATCATAGGGTGGGATAATTTACGGTGATGAAGTTTTTGTCATGGGATATATTCCAATTGCTTAGCTAATACAGACTAACGATATAGCTTTTGACCATAAATAATTTGATGCAGCCTATCCAGAGTTAAGTCATTCAGGAGACGCATGTCAACCAACCCCATACCAATTTTTGAATTCCATATCTCGCGCCAGGCTCGCGATCGTTATCAATTCAATGAACTGATCTTCGGACAGGCAGGTAATGTAATATTTGCTGATTTTCATGCTGCCCGTCTCTTTGCCACAAAGATGAATCACAAGCGGGATGTAATCAATTTCCCAGAAAATGTAGTGCGTGCGGGTCAGATCAATGCTATGGGATTGATCGATGAAATCCTGCATATGGTCGTTCAGATATACCGTCAACAAATCAATCCCAAGGTTATGCAGGAGGCTTTGGAATGGATCGTAGGGATGCTGGGAAAGGAAGAAGTGGACCATACATTGCTCCAGTTCGTCCAGGAATTCCCTCCCATTGATGTATACCGCAAGATCCTAAGCGCCCAGGATTATTTGAATTCAACAAGCAATGGGATCTCTAATCGACTAATCGCCTTGGAGGAGCTGTTGTTATTATGGCTAGCCAATGCAAATCCAGCATTCTCACCCTATCAAGAGCTGTTCGATGATACCCACCTGACCAAAGACACTGCTTATGCACAACTTATCCCTTTAATGCATGCCTTCTTTGAGACCCAGCCGCCATTTGGTCCAGATCATCAAAACCTTGTGGATATGCTGCGCGGCCCGGCAATTAACTCCCCTCACTCTCTCAGCGGTCAACTCGAATTCATTCGTCAACGATGGGGAGCATTGTTAGGTAAGTATTTATTCCGTCTTTTAGGTAGCCTTGATTTAATTAAAGAAGAGGAAAAAGCAGCTTTTCTAGGCTCGGGTCCGTCGCGTGTTTATGAATTTACAGGCATGGAGCTCGAACCTGAACGATATAGTCCAGACAAGGATTGGATGCCCAGTCTGGTGCTGATCGCCAAAAATGCTTATGTCTGGCTTGACCAACTTTCCAAGTTATACCAGCGACCCATCCAGCATCTGGACCAAATCCCGGATGAGGAGCTGGATAAGCTCGTTCAGTGGGGTTTCACTGGTTTATGGTTGATTGGATTATGGGAACGCAGCCTGGCCTCCAAGCGAATTAAACAACTACGCGGCAATCCAGATGCGGTTGCTTCTGCTTACTCCTTGCTGGATTATCAAATCGCCGGTGACCTTGGTGGTGAGGATGCATACCAAAGCCTTCGTCAGCGCGCCTGGCATCGAGGCATTCGCCTGGCTTCGGATATGGTTCCCAACCACATGGGGATAGATTCGCATTGGGTGATGGAACATCCCGATTGGTTCATTTCACAGGATTACAGCCCGTTTCCATCCTACTCATTCAATGGTACCAATCTTTCGTGGGATGAGCGGGTTGGAATATATGTTGAAGACCATTATTTTAACAACACTGATGCGGCGGTCGTGTTTAAACGCGTGGATCACTGGTCTGGTCAGGAAAAATATATCTATCACGGCAATGATGGCACCTCGATGCCCTGGAATGATACTGCCCAACTGAATTATCTCAAACCTGAGGTGCGTGAAGCTGTCATCCAGACCATCTTGCATGTAGCTCGCAAATTCCCAGTGATTCGCTTCGATGCAGCCATGACCTTGGCAAAGAAACACTTCCAGCGTTTATGGTTCCCAGAACCCGGGACGGGAGGGGCAATTCCTTCACGTGCTGAGCATGGATTAACAAAGGAGCAGTTTGATGCTGCAATTCCGATCGAATTCTGGCGCGAGTTGGTTGATCGGGTTGCACAGGAAGTCCCGGATACATTGTTGTTGGCAGAGGCATTTTGGTTGATGGAAGGTTATTTCGTACGCACTCTAGGTATGCACAGGGTGTATAACAGCGCATTCATGAATATGTTACGGGATGAGAAAAACGCTGAATATCGCTTGGTGATGAAAAATACACTCGAGTTTGATCCAGAGATTCTTAAGCGTTATGTCAACTTCATGAACAATCCTGACGAACGTACCGCTGTGGATCAATTTGGTAAGGAAGATAAGTACTTCGGGATCTGCACAATGATGGTGACCTTGCCCGGGTTACCAATGTTCGGTCATGGTCAGGTGGAAGGTTTTACCGAAAAATATGGGATGGAATACAGGCGTGCCTATTGGGACGAAAAACTTGATGAGTATCTTGTCGAACGGCATAAGCGGCAAATCTTTCCCTTACTCAAGAAACGTTATCTATTCTCACAAGTTCAGGATTTCTTATTGTATGATTTTTATTCTACCGAAGGTTATGTGAACGAAGATGTATTTGCCTATTCTAACCGGTCTGGAAACGAGAGAGGGCTGATCATTTACCATAACAAATTCGCCACTGCCAAAGGTTGGATCCGAATATCAGCTGCATATTCGGTTAAAACTGAAAGCGGAGAGCACATACTCCTCCAAAAACGCCTGGGGGAGGGGCTCGGTTTAGCCAATGATGGAAACACCTATTGTATCTTCCGCGACCCGGTAAACAGCCTTGAGTACATTCGTAATACGAAGGAGATGCATGAGAAAGGGTTATATATTGAATTGGAAGCCTATAAATGTCAGGTATTTACCTCCTTCCGTGAAGTTCAGGATAATGAGTGGCATCAGTACGCTAATTTAGCGGCTTACCTCAATGGGAGAGGCGTGCCCAGTATCGATGATGCCATGAAAGAGATCTTCCTGCAGCCCATTCACCAGGCTTATAGGGAATTAGTCAATGCGGGTTACTTCCGTTGGGTCATTTCCAATCGTGTGCTAGCTCTGGGAGATGGAAAGGATCTCACTCAGATCACAGAAAACCTTATACAAGTTGGGCAAGAAGCAGAGAACAAATCAATCCAGCTAATGGAAGAGGTTAAACGCAGCACTCATACTGAAGGAGATGTTCACTCCGTAGTAAATTCGTTAGTGCAAAACCTCCTTACCAGTTTGTATCTCCCAACATTCAAGGAAAGATTTCCATTACCTCGCTCTAGAAATTATCAAAAACTGATGAAATATCTCCATGCAGGCAATTTTAAAACCTCTCCGTGGAAAAATGGTGATACATATGCTTGGAGTGTGGTTCTTGGATGGTTATTTACAGCAGCACTAGGAAAAATTTCCTCGGAAGTGGGGTACGAAGAAATAAGCCGCAGTTGGATGGATGAATGGATGCTGAATAAAATCATTGCCAGCACCTTGAATGATCTCGGTTTGGATGAACGATCCGATTGGCGAGCTGTTACCTTGATTAAATTACTTACATCCCACCACGCCTGGTGGCGATTGATCGACGTTGACCACGTCAAAGGTCAAAAAGGGGCTGCTTACAGCATCCTAACGTCCATCCTTTCCGATAGTGACGCACTGGCATACCTTGGTGTGAACCGTTATCAGGATGTGCTATGGTTTAACAAGGAGTCTTTTGAAGACCTGCTATGGTGGTTGATGGTTATTGCATCTGTGGAAATTTCTGGAACACACCTAGACGAAGATCAGACCAATTTAGCCGGCAAATCAATCCTGCCTTGTTACCAAGTAATATCAAACTTGTTAGCAAGTGCCCAGGCATCGGGATATAAGTTGGAGAAGTTGTTGGAATTAGTGAAATAAACCTACAGGTAAGGTTTTTTGCATCTCTCTTTGGAAAACTTTATCCCCCCTGATGTTGCTACGATAGCTGACTACATAATGTAAGTCTGCCATGAGTTGTTCTGATAGGTTCACTCCGGTTGCCATATAAGTCAGGCGGACAGCCTGAGCTGCATAAGCGACATTATTTCGTGGCTCGATCCGGCTGAAATCGTCAAAATACCAACCACAAGACGTAAAAATACGTTGGCGTTCACGTTGAGCTTCAAGCAACAATCGAATTCGTGCAACCTGATCACTGTCTAATTTTCGCCCAGCAAATTGATAGATCAATTCCTCTGCCGAAAGCTGACTTAAAATAACGTGGATGTATGAATTCCGCAGTTTCCAGGGATCAATATTATAAGCTTTTATAGCATCAGCATATACTTTGTCGATCTGATGCGCAGATCGGTTGAACGCTTGCCTGAGATAACCTTTCCAGCGGCCATCCCCGGGTGTGCAACCGCAATCAGCTTTCCATCGTTCGACCCCATGATAACATGACCAGGATGTTCCCTCGCGAATACTGACCCAATTGCGTGGTGGATACTTTTTTAACCATAACGACGGGTAGGTTTTTTCCAACCCAACACTTGTACTGGCACCGTTTATCAGGTGAGCTAAAAAGCGATCCCTGAAGTGCTGATGATGGCCGTATAGCTCCCCATCCGAGGCAATCAGTAGTAACTGTGGCTCGCCACGTTGCTCTTTTTCTCCAATAAATGAGGGCAATATGATATTTCTAACAAATTCATCCGCATTATTGGTCAAGCTTGGATTAAAACTGACTCCAGTGCTCAGCCCTTGGTGATAAAAAAATACCGTGATGCTTTTTCCTGCTGATAAAGCAACACGGTATGGTTCAGTAACATCGAGATGCTCACATTCAGCTTGCCATGGAGCCAAAATTGTGTACTCAATATCATGTTCTGCGAGCACGTTCAGAGTCTCCACGTCTACGGCAGTTTCAGGTATCCACATACCAATCGGTCTGTGACCGAATTGATGCTCGAAATCTGCAATCCCCCACTCCACTTGCGTGATTTTGTCTTCCCTGGTAGCTAATGGCAGAATCGTGTGGTTATAAGATTGTGCCATTGCATTCCCCACGCCATGCAGTCGAATGTTAGCCTGGTCTTGCGCCACAATCAAACGACTGGCGGATGGATCATATTTTCTCATCCACGAGAACAAAGTTGGACCAATATTGAAACTGATTTTCTCAAAATTTCCCAATTGTGCATTAGGCAGGTAGCATTCTGCATGGATACGCTCATTCCAATTTCGGTAAGGCTTTGCCCCGTACTCTGAAGGAATTAAACCAGAGATGGGATCCTCACGCGGAGGTTGGTAAAAATGACCGTGGATTGAGATGGCACGTACTGACACTATATTTAATATTCCCCCAGGCTGGCAGCAGTGAAACAGCTTTCCATCCCATGAGTTTAAACCCGAACCTTGTTTTTTAGCAAGGTATAACTTACACATCTAACATTAATGTTTGTCAACTCTAATAATACAGCCACCAGTATAAATCGTGTAAAATATTGCTAATCCAAGTAATATTATGATGAATCCCTCCAGAATAAATGTACTCTTTATCGCTTCAGAAGCCGGTCCCTTCATCAAGATTGGAGGGTTAGCCGATGTTGCAGGATCACTCCCACGTGCCTTAAGAGAAATTAGCTCAACAACGGGTCCAATGCCATTTGATCTCGACGTCAGGCTGGTGATTCCATATCACCCAAACATACAGACCGACCGATATACACCCCACCAGATAGCCGAGTATCCAATCCACGCGATAGAGGGCGATATCTTAGCAAAAGCGTTCTCCTTTGAGGTTGATGGACTCCCCATTTACCTTATTGGTGGCATGCCCATCAATCAGGAAACTGCCGTCTATTCACAAGATTTAGAAGCTGATGGTTATAAATATGTCTTCTTTTCCTTGGCATGCCTGGAGTTGGCAAGGAAGTTGAATTGGAAACCTGATATATTGCATGCCAATGACTGGCATACCGCTATTGCAATTTATTCATTAGCATTGCGACGACCCTCAAACCTATTTTTTAGCCATACCTCCTCCTTACTGACCATCCACAATCTGCCATATTTGGGAGCCATGACCGCACCTGCATTGGAGGCCTTTAGTCTTCCTCCTGCTGAACATTCTGATCTGCCTTCATGGGCACGATCCATGGCATTACCTTTAGGCTTGCTGGCAGCCGACTCGATAGTTGCGGTTTCACCTGGATATGCAAAAGAGATATTATCCGAAGAATTTGGTTCCGGTTTGGATGCCTTTTTGAGAATTCGCGCCAAGAAAATTACTGGAATTCTTAATGGCCTCGATACACGCAAGTGGGATCCGATTAAGGACGTAGAACTCGCAGCCAATTTCTCCTCCAACAATCTACCAGCTCGAGCAGCGAATAAATCTTTCCTCCAGGAAGAATTGGGTTTGGAAATTAACCCTCACGTCCCGCTCCTGGCCATGGTCACGCGCATGGATCCGCAAAAGGGTGTGGATCTTGCTGTTGATGCCCTCCGGTTACTGCTCCAATCTGCAGCTATAGACGCCGATCCGCTCCAGGTTATTTTCCTTGGTACTGGTGACCCGGTATTAGAAAGTGCAGTCCGCCATCTTGAACAGGATTATCCCAATCAAGTGCGTGCTCAGATTATTTTCAATGAACGGTTAAGCCATCACATTTACGCTGGTGCGGATATATTATTAATGCCATCTCGTTACGAGCCTTGTGGTCTGTCTCAAATGATCGCCATGCATTATGGCTGCGTGCCTGTCGCCCGCGCAACCGGAGGTTTAAACGACACAATCCTCGATCCATCAAACACAGAACTAAGCACAGGTTTTCTTTTTTTGCCAGCGAAAGCTGATGCTTTGTTAAATGCCGTCCAACGAGCTTTAATATTTTACAAGCAAAACTCATCTGACTGGCAAAGTATCCAAATCCGCGGTATGCAGCAAGACTTTTCATGGGAGCGGTCTGCCCAAGAATACCTGAAACGATATAGAATGCTACTAAGCTGAAGAATTTATGTATAATGTTTCTGCTGCGAATAGGAGGTAGACATGAAAACCCGAGCGGTCATCCTTGCAGGTGGAGAAGGATCAAGACTTGGCACCCTCACAGCAAAACGAACCAAGCCTGCTGTACCTTTTGCCGGTAAATATCGGATTATCGACTTCACATTATCCAATTGCGTTAACTCCGGAATTTTCGATGTCATGATCATTGCCCAATATAGACCACACTCCCTGATCGAACATATCGGTGCTGGTGGTCCATGGGACTTGAACCGTGATTTCACAGGTGGCGTGCGCATATATACCCCCTATAAAGCTCGTGGGGCATCAGATTGGTTCCTGGGTACTGCGGATGCTGTCCAGCAGAATTATCGTTTTATTAAAAACTCCAATCCCGACTTTGTGCTTATCTTATCAGGGGACCATATTTATGAAATGAATTATGCCCAAATGGTTGAGGCACATGAAACCAAACAAGCCGATCTGACACTGGCAACTATCTCTGTCCCTATAAAAGATGCCACTCGTCTTGGTATTGTCGGCGTGGATGCTGATAACCGCGTAATCTCCTTTGTAGAGAAACCTGAGGAACCGCCTTCGAATTTAGCTAATATGGGAGTCTACCTGTTCAACACAGATGTATTGAACCAATATTTATTGGAGGATCACGATCGTTCCAATTCATCTCATGACTTCGGAAAGGATATTCTTCCTAAAATGGTCGCTGATGGAGCCAGGGTCTTTGCTTATCCTTACGCTGGCTACTGGATGGACGTTGGGACAGCATCCTCATACTGGAAAGCCCATATGGATCACCTGGAGGATAAACCTCCTTTCGATTTGAATGATCGTTCCTGGATTATCCATACCCGCACAGAAGAACGGCCTCCGGTATGGATTGCGCGTGGAGCGTCCATTGAAAACAGTTTAATTTGCGATGGGTGTGAAATCGATACCGCTGCCAAAGTAATCCGCAGCGTGCTCTCACCTGGAGTCATGGTTCGACCTGGGGCTGTTGTGCGGGAATCCATCCTTTTAACTGACACTATCATCGAATCGGACGCGATTGTCGAACGCGCCATTATCGACAAACGGGTTCGAATTCGCTCCCAGGCGCGAGTAGGAGGAATGGTCGATTCCCCTGAACCAGTGCTTACAATGATTGGCAAGAATAGCGAGGTTCCAAAAGGATTTACCATTGAGCCCGGTGCCGTGATCGGCACCGATGTGATTGAAATCGATTATCCTTCCACGGTTGTTCGCGGTGATGATTACATCCTTACGAAGAGGTTGGCTCATGAGGTTTAAACGCTCATCTGGCATCCTATTGCATCCCACCAGCCTTCCAGGACCATATGGGATTGGTGACATTGGTTCAAGAGCTCATCGTTGGGTCGAATTCCTGTCAGGTGCAGGGTGTGGGCTCTGGCAAGTACTACCCATCGGGCCAACCGGTTATGGAGATTCACCCTATCAATGTTTTTCCTCCTTCGCTGGCAATCCACTCTTGATTAGTCCTGATGCCTTGCTCAAGGATGATTTGCTACATCCGGATGATCTATATGACCACCCTTACTTTCCTGAAAATCGGATTGAATTCGGAGAGGTAATTCCTTGGAAGGCAGGAGTTCTCGATCGATCTTTTATCCGCTACCAGCATACCCAGTCTCCTCAGCTAAATGCAGAGATGGAAGAGTTCCAGGTAATCCATTCAGCCTGGTTGGAAGATTTTTCATTATTCATGGCTCTCAAAGAAGCTCATGGAGGAGCACCGTGGCACACCTGGGAGAAACCATTACGGGAGAGGCAGCCTGAAGCTTTATCAAATACCCGCAAGCAGCATGCCGTTGCCATTCAACGACAGATTTACCGTCAATTCCTCTTCTTCCGCCAATGGGCTAAGCTTAAGAGCCTCGCTCATGAAAAAAACATCCAGATCATTGGGGATATCCCCATTTTCGTTGCACATGATAGTGCCGATGTGTGGGCAAACCCGCATTTATTCCATTTGGATGCTTCCGGAATGCCAACTTTCGTAGCTGGGGTTCCACCCGATTATTTCGCTCCCACAGGTCAATTATGGGGCAACCCTCTCTATCGCTGGGATGTTCATGCTGCCACTGGTTACACATGGTGGCTGGAGCGGATAAAAGCGACCTTAAATATGGTTGATATCATCCGTGTCGATCATTTTCGAGGATTCGCTGGCTATTGGGAAGTACCTGGAAAAGCCAAGACGGCCGAAATTGGTCGCTGGGTACCTGGTCCAGGTAAGGATTTCTTTCGCAGTATTCGCCAATCTCTGGGTGATCTTCCGATCATCGCCGAAGACCTGGGAGTGATCACTCCAGACGTGGTCGAATTACGTGATTCTTTCGACCTGCCTGGGATGAGAATTTTCCAGTTCGCATTTGATAGCGATCCGGAGGATCCTTTCCTGCCTCACAATTACCCTGCGAATTGTGTGGTCTATACTGGTACCCATGACAATGACACTGTTCGTGGCTGGTACGAGCGAGTTCCCGAAAAAGATAAGGCTTTTTATCGTAGGTATCTGGATCGCGATGGCAATAGCGTTAGTTGGGATATGATTCGCGGAGTCTGGTCGTCTGTGGCTGTTTTTGGTTTGGCACCCATGCAAGATTTTCTTAACCTGGGAAATGAAGCCCGCATGAATTATCCTGGAAATCCGAGCGGTAATTGGATGTGGAGAATGTCAGCCAATGCCCAAACTTCAGACCTGCAGGCCAAGATCAAAGAATTTAACTATTTATACAGCCGGATGAATACCAGTTTAGAGAAATCAATCTAATATCCATCTTGGGACAACAACCTAATATGTCATCACAGAATACATCATTACCCGCGCATCGCCTGCATCCAAATATATGGTTCCTCACGATTGGATCATTTCTAACGGATGTATCCTCCGAAATGCTCACCAACCTGATCCCTCTTTTTCTTTACAATGTGCTGGGGGTTCAGACGAGTATCATTGGCCTGATCGATGGTATCGCAGAGACCACCGCCAGCCTGGTAAAAATCTATTCAGGTGCCTTATCCGACCGGCTTGGAAAACGTAAAACTATTACAGTCATCGGTTATGCGTTATCTACTTTATCTAAGCCATTTTTATATTTCGCCGCCACTTGGGAATGGGTGTTGGGAGTCCGGTTTTCCGACCGAGTTGGAAAAGGGATCCGTACCGCTCCACGCGATGCCTTATTGGCTGATAGCGCAAAATCTGATCAGCGTGGACTGGCTTTTGGTCTTCATCGAGCCGGAGATACTGCGGGGGCTTTCGTTGGATTGGGTATCGCCGCGCTAATTATTTGGCTGACACAATCAGGTGCCGCCGAACTCACCCGATATACATTCCAAATAATTGTCCTGGCAAGTATCATCCCAGCCGTCCTGGCAGTCTTGATCCTGGCTTTGGGTGTAAAAGAAGTGGCAGCTGCCAGGAAGGATAAAAACGGTTTACCCTCGCTTAGCTGGAAAGCCTTTGACAAACGCTTCCGGGCGTTTCTTATTGTCGTCATCATATTTACCTTGGGCAACTCATCCGATTCTTTTATCGTTCTACGAGGGCAAGACCGTGGATTAAGCGTGCTGCAAATCATAGGTATGTTGATGACTTTTAATGCTGTTTATTCACTGCTGGCCGGTCCCTTGGGCTCTTTATCTGATCGCGTCGGAAGGCAAAGGTTGATGTTGGTCGGTTGGACAATTTATGGATTGGTCTATTTAGGGTTTGCGCTTTCTCATACAGGAATGGAAATTTGGGTGCTATTCGGCATATATGGTGTTTATTATGCCCTTACGGAAGGTGTCGCAAAAGCATTGGTCGCCGATATCGTACCCCAGGAACAGCGTGGGACTGCCTATGGATTATTCAATGCAGCTATCGGATTTTCTGCTTTGCCCGCCTCATTGATTGCGGGTATCTTATGGCAGGTAATCAGTCCCGCAGCCCCGTTCGTCTTTGGTGCTTCCCTTGCTTTAATCGCAGGATTTCTATTATTGACCTGGGTCAAATAATCCAAGATAACAATTCTGGCAGGCTACTCGCCTGCCAGAATTGTTATAAACGTTAAACGAACCCCACCGTGTCGTGTGCTGCGAAGTTCTGAACCTGCCTTCGCAGGTTGGGGTCCTTCCCGAAGGATCCGCCTTGGCTCTAGCCTATCGCGTCACCTTCATGAGATTGGACCCCC
>Ga0153916_10000762_pt1 | contig 22218 bp, 16 predicted proteins | sample Opewatmetagenome_FD_109642 | JGI IMG/M metagenome (GOLD analysis project Ga0153916, IMG submission 109642) | Freshwater wetland microbial communities from Ohio, USA - Open water 3 Core 3 Depth 4 metaG | ecosystem: Environmental > Aquatic > Freshwater > Wetlands | place: USA: Ohio, Lake Erie...
CTCCGGCGGGAACGGGTGCCGCGGCGCGGGGGTCCTCGGCCACGTAGCGGACCCGCAACGGCTCCGCCTGGTAGGCCGACTGCAACAGATCGAGCAGCTCCTTGTCGGCGCGGAGCGGGGGCTGGGCGGCAAACTCCTTCTCGACGGCCGCGTAGTGCTCGTCGGCGCGGACCTCGGGATCGCGTTGTTGCAGTTGTTTGAGTTGGGCGAGGATCCGGTCGCGGGCGAGCGATTGCTCCACCACCCGAGCGGCCCGCTCGATCTGGCCGGCCGTCTCCGCCGTCCGCTCCTGGACCCAGGCCTCGCTCATCGCCTGGCCGACGGTCTTCAGCAGGTCGAAGGCCGCCCGCGCGCGGGTGAGCGACTGGGCGTCCCGGGACCTGGTGGCCTCGGGAAGGAAGCGGCTGTCGATGAGGAATGCCAGGGCCTGGTACAAGTCGACGCAGTAGTCGGCGTAGGCGGGGTTGTCGCGGTGGTCCTTGAAAACCTGCTGGACCAGGGCGAGCCCCTGCTCGGGGTCGCCGGTGGTCGAGTAGATTTCCGGGCCCGCCGCCGAGAGGTCGCGAAAGAACGGGACCTGCTGGACCCGGGAATCGTCGGGGAAGTCGGCTTCGAACTCCTCGAGCTTCCGCGAGGCGGTCGACCACTTGTGCTGGGCGACCAGGTCGGTGACGGCGGCCCAGCGCTCGTCGGCCCCGGAGGTCCACTCCGGGGGATGGAGATAGAGGAGTACCCCGGCGGCGACGGCGAGCACGCCGAGCGCGGCGACGGCCGCCAGCTTGAGATTGCGTACCCGCCGCTCGCGCCGTCTCCGGCGGCTGCGGGCGGTCCGGGCGGGGGCCGGCTCGGCGGTCCAGGGCGCCGCCGGGGCCTGGCCGTCCAGGACCGCCGGCACGTCGGCGCCCCAGCGGCCCGGCATCTCCGCCGCAAGGTCCGGCACGACCGCCGGCAAGGAGGGAATCAAGGGCGGGCTGGGCAGCGGGGGCGCGCCGGCGAACTCGTCACCCCGGCCGCCGAACTCGTCGGCGCCCGACCCCGGCATCACGATCGCCGCCGCCGGCAAGATCGCCACCTCGTCCTCCGGGGCCTCGGCGACCTTCGCCACGGCGAACGTCACCGGCGGTTCCTCCCCGGCAGGCGCCGCCCCGTCTGGGGCGATCCCTTCAGGCACCCCGGGGCCCGACGATTCCTCTTCGACCGCGCGGCCTTCCTTGAACTGGGTGATCCGGTCGTCCGGGTTGGGGGCGGCAGCGGCCGGAGAGAGGACCAGGTCCTCCGGGCCGGGAACGTCGATCACGGCGCCGCAGAGGCGGTTGGGGCATCGCACCCTCTGGCCGGCAGTGGCCGGGGAGAGGTGATAGCACGTATGGCAACCGGGACAGACGACGTCGATCGGGGCCTCCCCGGCGGCGGACGGCAGCCGCGGGGGTTGATCGCTCAACTGCGGCAGGAGGTCCTCCAGGGTCTTGACGATCGCCTGCGGCGAGGGGCGGCGCTGCGGCTCGACGGCGAGCATCGCCTGGATCAGCCGGTCGAGCGACTCCGGGACGTCGGGCCGCGCTTCGCGGACGCTGGGCCGGATCGCGCCGGCGTGCAGCCGGTAGATCTCCTCCGGGCCCTTTCCCGGGAACGGCGGGTGGCCGGTCAGGCAGCAATACGCCGTGCATCCCAGCGAGTAGACGTCGGCGGCGATCGACACGCCGTGCGGATCGCGGAACTGCTCCGGGGCGGTGTAGTTGGGAGTGCCCAGGAGCGAGCCGTCGCGGGTCACCTCTTCCTGGCGGTCGGTGATCAGGGCCAGGCCGTAGTCGAGGAGCTTGGGGATTTCGTCGGGGCGGGTGAGGAAGACGTTGGCCGGCTTGATGTCGCGGTTGACCACGCCCAGCCGCTCGGCGTGGGCCAGTCCCCGGGCGACCCCGAGCACGATCCGCGCGACGCGGCGGGGCGCCAATGGATGGTCCCGCCAGATCACGTCCGACAACTTCGAGCCGGAGACGAACTCCATGACCAGGTAGGGCCGGCCCGTCTCCTCGCCGCGATAGTACGCCCGCACCGCGTTCTCGTGCTGGAGCCGGGCCGAGGCGGCGATCTCGCGCTCGAAGCGGCGCTGGACCAGGTCCGTGTCGACGCCGATCCGGGGGATCTTGATGGCCACGACGCGGTCGCCCATTTGCGGCTCGCGGGCGCGGTAGACGTCTCCCATCCCGCCGCCGCCGATCCAGGCCAACTCGCAATAGGGGCCCAACACCAGCACCCGGCACTCGGGACAGCGATGGGGAAATTCGCCGCCCGGCGGGGAAAAGCCGTGCTTGCACGCGGGGCAGACGGTCATGGGCTTTTTCCGGAGGGCTTGGGCTTTTTCGCGTCCTGCGACGGCGCCGGGCGATGGAGGAAGTGGACCTTCTCGATCTGCGCCCCCGCGGCGGCGTCGAGCACCCGGACCACGGTTTCGTGCTCGACCGCGTCCTCGGCGTCCAGCACCATCTCCACGTTGCTCCGGCCGCGGATCGCCTCGCGGACGGCGGCAAGCACCCCGTCCGGCTCCACGGCCGTGCCGTCCACGGTGATCGTCCCGCCGGTCTTCACCGTGACGATGACGTTGTCCTTGGCAAGCTCGCTGATCGTGTAGCGGCGGGGGGCGGTCGTCTCCTTGTGCGCGGCCGGCATGTCGAGCGTCTTCTGCACGACGAAACAGGCGGTGATCATGAAGAAGATGATCAGTTGGAAGGAGACGTCGATCATGGGGGTCATGTCCATGTCGGCGTCGTCGTAGGATCGGGGCTTCAGCAGCGGGGCCGGCGGCAGGTGCTCCTCCAACTCCGCGTGATCGCCGATCGGCACCCATTGGCCGTCGCGCGGGCCGCGGACCTCGTCGCTCTGGCCCAGCACGCCGTCGGCGACGGCCTGGGCGAGATCGGCCCAATGGATCAGGCGCCCTTCCGCCGCGGAGTCTTCTCCGCGGACCCGCCAGAGAGAATTCATGCCTGCGATCGCTTGTTCCATGACTTGTGCAATTCTCTCGTCCTACTTGTTCATTTTCTCTTCGACGCCCAGGAGGATGCGGCCCAGCTCGTCCGCAGCGCTGAGCCGCTCGACCAGCTCGCGTACCTGGCCGTGCATGCTTTTCTTGTGGGCGCTGACGATCACGTCCAGCCGGGTGTCGGCGCGCCGGGCGTTCTGCCGGACTTCGGCCACCAGCGCGTCGAGCGAAGCGGCGGCGTTTTCCGGGCTGGAGCTGTAGCCCAGGTAGTACTTGCCGTCGGAGTCGATGAGGATCAACTGCTGCCCTTCCAGGGTCACGCCGCGGCCGTAGACCACTTCGGGCACGTCCATCGGCGGGGGGTTGGCCATGGCGTGCGTGAGCATGAAGAAGATCAGCAGTTGGAAGGTGACGTCGATCATGGGGGTCATTTCCATTTCGACGTCCCCCCAGACCCACCGCCCGGGCTTGCAGAGCCAGCCGCCGGGCGTCGCCACTTCCTGCTCGAGTTCCTCGACGGTCGTTGCCCGCTGGGGCAAGGCGGCGGCCAGCGCGGGGACCTCGGTGACGGCGAGCCAGGCGGCGGTGCCGGTGGGCCGGACCTGGTCGTGGGCCGAGATCCGCCCGGCCCCCGCCAAGCGGACGAGCTTGCCCATCGGCACGGGCCCGTAAACCCGCCCCAGCGAAACGATCTTCAGCTCGAACGTCCGCTCAGCCATGGACCTTCTCCGCTCGCGGCAGAGGCGGCGGCGCCGGCGATGCGCCGCGCATCAGCGGCAGCAGGTTGAGCGCGGCCTGCGCCGCCCGCTGCAAGTCGAGCTCGAACTTGTTGACCCTCTCCCGGAACATGGTGTAGACGAAGATCAGCGGGATGGCGATCAGCAGCCCTTCGGCGGTGGTGTAGAGGGCCATTCCGATGTCGTTGGCCAAGTCGCTGGGATTGACCTTGGTAGCCCCGGCGATCTTGTTGAACGCCAGGATCATCCCCCAGACCGTGCCCAGCAGGCCGCACATCGGGGCGAGCTTGCTGAAGACGAGGATCGCCGGCAAGAGATAGTTCAGATCGGGGAGGATTTCCAGCTCGATGAGGTTGACCATGGCGTTGCGGGTGGCGACCTTGCCCTGGTCGCAGGTCTGCAGCGCGGTGACGAACAGCTTGGGGAGCACGCCCGGCTCGTCCTCGCAGAACTCCAAGGCGCCGCCCCGGCCTCCCTTCTCCAGCTCTTCTTTGAGTTGCTGGAGAAAATCGCCCAGGTCGGTCTTGGCGTTATGGTTCAGCCAGAGCCTCCAGATGACGACCGTCACGCTGGCCAGGCTGAGGACGATGAACACGGTGGTGAACAGGGGTCCGTTGGCGACGACGATGTGCTTGAGCGTCTCCACACGCCACTCCTTTCGCTGCTGTTTCAGAGGCTGCGCAGATTCCCCCGGACCGGCGAGACGCCGGTCCTACTGGATTCCCGAACGGCGAGACGCCGGTCCTACTGGACTGCCGAACGCCCTCACCTTCATTTCAGCGTCTGCTTGATGACCATCACGTCATACTTGCCGCCGCGGCGGATGACCTCGAAGATCGTGCTGCGGATCTCCTCCTCCTGGCGGCCCTGGTAATTCTTTTCCAGCTCGGCCATCCGCGCCTCCAGCTCCAGGGGCAGAAAGGCGACCATGAACGGCGCCGGGGGAAGGCGGAGAACCTCGGCCACCGAGTCCACCGCCTGGCGGTTCTCGTCGATCCAATAGAGGCGGTTGTCGTCCGCCAGCTCGCGATCCCGCCAGCGGTCCTGCTGGCTGCTGGGCCGATCGAAGAATCGCCATTTCTCGCCCCGCAACTGGAAGGCCAGCGTCGCGCCCAGGCCCTCCAATTGAGCGAGGTAATCCTGGGCGGAGCGGGTCTTGAACTTGAGGACCCAGCGGGCGGTCCGGCCGCCCCGTCCGCTGCCGGTGCCCCCGCCCTGGCCGCCGGTCCCGCCGGTGCCCGGGCCGGGCTTTCCCGGAGCGCCGCCGGGTGGGGTAAAACGCCGGTTCAAGGCTTCGCGGGCCTCGTTGATCCGCCGGGCGGCCTCTTCGGCAAGCTTGTCATCTTGGGTTGGGTCTGGCCGGACGACCGGGATCTCCGGGGCCGGCTCGACGGTGGGCTTCTCCAGTTCGGCGACCTCCGCGGGCGACGACATCACCGGGTCGGGCGGCTGCTCGGGAGCGACTTTCGCCTCCAGATCGCCCCGCGGCGATCCCTCGCCCGGCTCCCCGCCGCCCAGATCGTCGTCGGCAAGCTGCACGGAATCGACGGCCGGCGGCAGGCGTTCCTGCGTGAAGAACGGCCGGGCGAGCACGATCAACAGCACGATCAAGAACCCGTGCAGCGTGATCGAGATTCCCCACGACCAGAGAAACTCGCCGTGCGGCGAATAGCGCTGCCACCAGGACTGCCCGAGGATTGCCGTTTCCCCGGGGGCCTCGGCAGCGTCCGGCGAAGCCTGGTCCTGCGTTGCCATCACTTCTTTCCCTTGTCGTGCCACCATTGCTGCCAGCGCTTCTGCGCGGCGACCACCTGGGCGATCCCGTCCCCGGCCCGGGGCCCGAAATCTTCGCCCCCCAGCGCGTGCAGCGTCCGTCCGGCCTCCGGCCACAACTCCCGGGGCATCTGGGGCAGGTATTCGACGATCGGGCCGATCGCCTGGGGATCTTTGAGCCGAGCAAGGAGCTGGAGGGCGGCCTGGCGGCTGGGGATCTTGTAGTCGCCGTGCTTCATCACCGCCAGGGCGACGTCGCGGTATCGGCTCCGGCCGCTCTCGCCGGCCCGCTCGATCCGCCCGTCAAGCTGCTTCCACACCAGCGCGGCAAGCTCCCGGTCCTCTTGCCCCAGCCAGTGCAGACAGTGCGACAGGGGGGCCTGCTGGAAGGCCAGGGCCACCTGGTGACGGGCCGCCTCGGCCACCTCGGTCTTTTCGCTGCGGGACAGCTCCCAGATCCCCGCCAGCTCCGGCTCGACCTGGCCGTACTTCGGCTTCCGGGCCTTGGCCTCACGGACCGCCACCCGCTCGAGGTCGGGCTCTCTTGCCGCCGCGCCCAGCTTGAGCAGCTCGAGCGTGCTCATCGAGGGGAGCCGGCCGTGCAGCTCGTCGAGGATTCGTTTTCTCAAGTCCCGGGCCTCGGCCTCGCCGGCCGCGGCGACAAGCTCGGAAACCGCCGCCTCCTTGATCCGCTGGCTCAACTGCACTGCCAGCCGCCGCCTGAGGCCGGGGCTCGCCCCTTCCGCGGTCTTGCGCACCAGCGCGCTCAAGTCCGTGCCCGGCAGGAGACCGGCCTCGACGACCTCCTGGACCCGCTTCGCCAGGACCGCCTGCTGGGGCGTCGCCTTCTGGCCCTGGGTTGCCTGCTTGAGGGCCGCCAGTTGCTCCTCGCCGAGCTGATCGGCGTCGACGCCGGCCTGGAGGCAGTCCACCAGGTCGTCGTAGTATTGCGGGTGGAACGTCATGTCGGAGACCAAGCCGCGGTTGCCCGCCACCATCTCCGTCTGGACCTGCTGGGCCACCATCTTCGAGCCGTCCGGACCCATCGCGCGGAGGACCTCCTTGGCCGCGCGGCGGTAGTCGGGGATCCGCTGGAGGGGGAACGTGGGAAACTCTTCGGGATAGATGTTGCGGCGATCGAGATAGGCGAGGAGTTCCAGGCATTGAGACGCGACCATGGCGCGGAGCGCTTGCTGCTGGGCATCCATCTGGGATTGGATGGCCGCCCGGCGCTGGAAGCCGGGAGATCCGCGGACCGCGTCGCCGCTGGCGGCCCGGTCCTTGAGGGCCTGCACGTCGCGGCCGCTCTTCAGGGTGCTCTCGCCCAGCCGTCTCTCGTCAAGGGTGGGGACGGCGCGTTTGACCTGGTTGAGCCATTGGGCCAACGAATTCGTGGTCAAGGCGGCGTTGTGGAAGCCGTGGGCGGCCCCCTCGTGCGGGGAAAAGGCGAGCCACAACACGGGCGCAAGAAGCGCCCAGCGGGCTTGCCAGCGGGCCGGGCCCCGACCCGCGCCGGTCGCTTTCCCCGATGTGGGAATCATCGCCCCTCTCCGGGATGCGGTGGGGTACCCCCCCGGCCGTCCAGACGCCGGAACCGGCAGCCTCGCCCCGCGGAGCAGATCGCATCGACTCTGTCCCGATTCTTACCCCTAACTCGGACGGCATCCGTCATTCTAGTACCGCCCCGCCGAGGGTGCAAGGGATTGGGGCTCTCCGGGCGGACCGCTAAGATCGCTCCGTGAGGGTGCGGGCGACGTTGGTGAGCACGTAGGGATGGACCCACTGTTCGCGCTCCAGCCACCCGAGCAATTGGTCGGCGGCCCACGGCGTCCGGGCTTGGTGGGCCGTTTCGAGGTAGGCCTCGCGGAGTCTCCTCTCGAGCACTTCGCAATAGACGCTCAGGCGGTCCGGGGTGGCAAGGATTTCCTCGGCGTAGGCGAGGAGCTTTTTCAGCCGCCCGGCACGCCGCGCGAGCCGCGGATCGATGTGGCGCTCGTACGCCGAAAGCTCGAGATAGCCGGACTGCACGTCGGCGATCATTCCCTCCCGGTCCGGATCGAACCGCAGCCGGCCCAGCAGTTGATACAGGTCCGTCGGCTCGTGGTCCTCTTCCAGCCAGTCGCGCAAGGCCGAGGGCCACGACTTTCCGGAGGGGGACCCGGCGACGGGCCAGGCGGACACCACGGCGACCTCTTCGTGCCCCAGGCCGCCGGCCGGAGCGGTCCGTGCCGCGGTCCCGGCCTCCGCATCGGCCGAGGGTCCCGGCCCGCGCCGCTCCGGCCCGGCCTCCCGCTGAGCCGCCGTCAACTCGGTCACCGCCCGCGACAGCTCCGTGAGGATCTGCTGGGCCTGCTCGCCGTAGGGGCCGAGGATGTACTTGCGGACGTGCTCGTAACGTTCCGCGGCGGAGTGGTGGATCCGCTCGGGGTCGGCCTCGCCCTCGGGCAGGCCGAGCAGGGCATAGGAACTAGGGGGCTGGCGATCGGGCGGGATCTGAAGCCACTCGTCGTACGGGTCGAACACCATGCGCCTATTGTAGCGTGTCGCCGGTCAGGTAGACCAGCGCACTGACCTCGCGGCAGCGATACCTCAGCGCGTCCAGGGCCTGCCGGCTCTCCCGCAAGGCCCGGGCCGCTTCGCGACACTCCACCTCGGCCCGGCTGATCTCCTGGGAGAGGCGGCGGATTTCCCGCCCGGCCCGCAAAAGCAAGTCCTCCCCCGTCCAGTCCGGCGGAATCCGCTCGGCCGGCGGCGGCTGAAACAGCTCGTCCCACGGCCCAAGAATCGGCAACCCGAAGTCTACCAGCGGGAACGGACGCGGGGCCGGGCGGGCACGCTCGACGTTGAGTTCCTGGGTCAGGCGCCGGCGAGCGGCGTCTTTCTCCCGGGGCGTGGCCCGCCGCGACGTGCAGATGTTCCACTGCGACCTCAGCACCTGGAGCCGCTCTTTCATCAACTCCAGCTCTTCCCGCCGCTGGTCAAGCGCCTCGGCTGCCTGACGGCGGGGCACGCCCGCCACGGTGAGGAAAACCCCGTTCACCAAGACTTCCAGCTCCACGCTCACGGACTCCAGCCCCAGGTCGGCGGCAAGCCGGGGGACCTCGTGTCTTCGCACCGGCGGCCCGCGGTCGAACTCCTCGCCGAACTCGTAGTCGTTGCCCTCCAGGTGCAGCTTGCCGGGGCCCAGCGCCCAGTTCCGGTTCCACGGCTGATTGCGAAAAAACCGGAAGGTGACTTCCGCCGTGCCGTCGACCAGTTTCTCCCGCTCCAGGCGGATCACGGGAAGGGTGGCGGGCGGTCTGGCCGCGTGGCGATCGTGCCCCGGCGGCATCACGGCGGCGGGGGCGGGCCCGCCGGTCGGGCCCGGTCCGGCCGAGGTCGCCGCCCCCTCCGCAGCCGCTGTCCCGATCGGTGTTGTCCCGCCTGGCGCTGTTCCGGTCTCCGCTGTGCCGGTATCCGTGGCCCCGGTTGGTGCCTTCCCGGCCGCGGAGTGCGCCCTCTCCTCGCCCCACTCCGACCCGTCTTCAAGACCCCAAGCGGCGGTTGCCGGAGACTCGGGGCCGGCAAGCGTGACGTCGATCGGGCGGGGCCAGGCTGCCAACAGCCCCACCAGCGCCGCCCCCACCGCAGATAGAGAGATCGCCACGGCCGTTTTCAGCCCGGGGTTCGCCGTCGCTGCGCCGGCGGCTGTGTCTCTATCAGAAGAGGGCCGGCCGTGCCGCCCCAGATGCCGCCAGGCCCCGCGGCGGCCCTGGACCGGCGGGGGCTCCGGCAGGGGCGATTGCGGCCAGCGGCCGTTGCCCGGCTCGCGCCTGGTCAATGAGTTGACCGCCTGCGAGATCTCGTTGAGCAGGCGGTTTGCCTCTTCCCCTTGCGGGCCGAGGGCGTACTTGCGGACGTGCTGGTAGCGATGGACCGCCGCTTCCTCGATCCGCTGCCGATCGGTCTCCTCCGGCGGGAGGCCAAGCAGCTCATGGTGGCTCGGCGGCCGCCGGTCGGGAGGGATTTGCAGCCATTGGAGATAGGGATCGAAGCCCATCCAGAACCGCCTCCCTGAAGTGACCGCAGAGAAGCACACCCCCCCAATTATACCCGCCGTAATACCCGTTGCAATCCATCCCCCCGATGGGTATATTGGCCGATCATGCCCGAGCGCCTGGGGGAACTGATCCGACTGTTCCTGAAACTGGGGACGATCAGCTTCGGCGGGCCGGCCGCGCACATCGCCCTGATGGAAGAGGAGGTCGTCCGGCGCCGCAACTGGCTCTCCCGCGAGCAGTTCCTCGACCTCCTGGGCGCGACGTACCTGATCCCCGGCCCCAATGCCATCGAGATGGCCGCCTACATCGGTCATCGCCGGGCGGGCCTGTTGGGGCTGGTCGTGGCGGGCGCGTCCTTCACCCTCCCCGCCGCGGCGATCACCGCCGTGCTGGCGTGGGCGTACGTCAGCTACCAAGCCCTGCCCCAGATCAAGCCGTGGGTCGATCCGCTCCTGGCAGGGATCAAGCCGGCGGTGCTGGCGATCGTCGTGGCGGCGATCTGCCGCCTGGGCAAGACGGCGCTGGGGACCTGGGAGCTGGCGGCGATCGGCCTCGGGGTGGCCGCGGCTTCCTGGGCGGGTGCGGGGGAAGTCGCCTCGCTGGTGGCCGGCGGCATCCTCGGCGCGGTCGTGCTCCGCTGGCTCCGCCCCGGCAGCGGCGAACCCCCGAAGTCGCCGCCCGACGTGGCCGTCGGGGCCGTCGCGGTCGGCGCAGGCGGCAGTGCGACGGCGGCAGCCGCCGCAGCGGCCGGCGCAGGCACCGCCGGCGTCGCCACCGTCTCCCTGGGCAAGCTCGCGCTGTTCTTCCTCAAGGTCGGCGCGGTGCTCTACGGCAGCGGGTACGTCTTGATCGCCTACATCGAAGGCGGGCTGGTGGATGATTACGGCTGGCTCAAGCAGGAAGAGCTGCTCGACGCCGTGGCCGTCGGCCAGATCACCCCCGGCCCCCTCATATCCACGGTGACCTTCGTCGGCTACGTGGTGGCGGGCCTTCCCGGGGCGGCCGTGGCCACGGTCGCCGTGGTGCTCCCCGGGCTCTGCCTGGTGGCGCTGGTGAATCCGTGGATTGCCCGGCTGCGGAGCTGGGCTTGGGCGGGGAGGTTCCTGGACGCGGCAAGCGCGGCCTCCATCGGCCTGACCGCCGTGGTCGCGATCCGGCTCGCCCAGGGCACGCTGCTGGTTGACACCGGCGAGGGCCTGCTCCCGGACTGGCGCGGCTGCGTCGTCGCGCTCGCGGCGGGAGCGGTCCTGTGGCGGTGGAAGGTGGCCCCGGCGTGGCTCGTGCTGGCCGGAGCGATTGCCGGCATGGTCCTCTGGTCCACGCCCTAGCTCGCAGGGCTCCTCAGGCTAGGAGGGACGGCACCGGCCGCTTGACGGCTGCTCGTGGATGTCAACGACGAGAGCCTCCAGGCCCCCGGGAAGATCGGGCTCTGGACCAAGGCGGACGCGGTCACCTCGTTCGACGACCTCGGGCGGTCGAGTGAGGAGGGTTCTGCAGGGCGGTGACGGCGCCTTGTGCCAGGTTCCCAAGCCCCACCCCTTGCGGGGCCGTTCGCGGCGCCGTACTGTGGGGCTGTGTGAGGCGGCTCCAATTCGACGGCTGGGTAAGGAGGAACACATGATGACGTCCCAGCATTCTGCGCGTTGTGACGGGGGGAGAATCGCGCGCTTGTCTTCCCCCTGCGGTTTTTGTGCTTGTGTGCTATTTGGCTTCCTCGTGGCACTGATCGTGGGCTGCGGCAGCTCGGGCGGTTACACGGTGGCACCCGTCTCCGGAGTGGTGACCCTCGACTCGAAACCCCTCCCGGGTGTGACGCTCGTCTTCCAGCCGGTTAGCGCGAAGGCAGGCACCAACCCGGGGCCGGGTTCCGTCGGCGTCACCGGCTCCGACGGTCGTTACACCCTGCAGACGATCGAGCCGCGGGGAAAGGGGGCCGTAGTGGGGAAACACAATGTATCCCTGTCCACCGCCGAGGCGGATCCCAACGACGATCGCGCGACCTCCGGGTCCAGGGAATTGATCCCGGTTGGGGAGCGCAAGCGGACGTTCGAGGTTCCGGCCGGGGGCACCGACAAAGCGGACTTCGCCTTAAGCTCGAAGTAGTCCCCGATTTTCTCGCGTCCGATCCGATCGTCTCGGTTGCAGCCGAAAAAAGCCCGATTTTCTTCCTTCGGGGCTTGAACATGGGTGTTGTTTTGTTTATCATATATCGCCTTGGGTACCGGTGCCTCCGGGCGGGGGCAAGCCCGGCAGCCCTACTTCGATGGGTCAGCAGCCGGTCTTGACCCTCGCCTCGTCGACCCGCGGACTCTTGTAAGGGATCTATCGTTATCTTCTTTCAAGGGGAGGGTCTGTCATGAATGGTCGTCGCAAACGTGGGTTTACGCTCGTTGAACTCCTGGTCGTCATCGCGATCATCGGCATCCTGATCGCGCTGTTGTTGCCCGCCGTGCAGGCCGCGCGCGAAGCCGCCCGCAGGTCGTCGTGCTCCAACAATCTCAAGCAGATCAGCCTAGCCATCCACAACTACGCGGACGTTAAGAAGGTGTTCCCGCCGGGGAGCATCACTTACGGCGGCTGCTGCGGCAACCCGTTCCAGGTGGCCTGGACGATCTCGATTCTGCCCTATGCTGAACAATCGCCTCTCTTCGCCCTGTACAACCCGAGCAAGTTTATCGAGGATCCGGAGAACCAGCTCTTGCGGGAATCGCCGTGCCCGCTTTACTATTGCCCTTCGGACGAGGCGGCGGGCAAGTTGGAAATCCCGGAAAACAGCGGGCTCAACTCATCGCGGGGACAGCTCTACCGGCACGGGAGCTACAAGGCGATGGCCGGATTTGCCACCTCGAGCAACTTCTGGAGTGCCGCCGAGGTCGGCAGCCTCCCCTACCCGAACCGGGGGCCCATCCACGTTGCGGGCTACGATCCGAAATACGGGTGCGAATCGTTCGGCTCCATTAAGGATGGTACCTCCAATACGCTGATGATCGGCGAATACTACTCGCGGACCCATACCCGCCGCGGAGTTTTTTGGGCCCTTCCCTACGGCGGCGTCACGATGGGTAACGCTTTTAATGACGTCCGGGTGCTGGTGCCCGATTATGACTACTGCATCAACTCGCCTACTGGAACTCCCCCCGGATTGAACGCCGGCAACATGTGCAAGCACACCTTTGCGCCTGCGCACCCGGGCGGCATCCAATTCGCCCTGTGCGACGGTTCGGCCCGCCTGATTCCGACCACGATCGACATGCTGGTCTTTTGCCAACTCTCGACGATCGCCGGCGCCGAGGCCGTTCAGATGCCGTAGTCAGTGCTGCCTCAACGGCAAGCTGCTCGTGGGCGCCAACCACAAGAGCCTCAAGGCCCCCGGGAAGCTCGGCCTCTGGACCAAGGGGGACGCCGTCAGCGCGGCCTCGATCGGCCTGATCGCCGTCGTAGCGCTCCGGCTCGCCCAAGACACGCTGATCGACTGGCGCGGCTGGTTGGTCGCGCTCGCGGCGGGAGCGGTCCTGTGGCGGTGGAAGGTGGCCCCGGCGTGGCTCGTGCTGGCCGGAGCGGTCGCGGGCAGGGTCCTGTGGCGGTGAACAGCCCCCCGCTCATCTCGACGTCAAGGGGAAATCCGCCTTGTCGGTGCCGGCGGCTGGGACCTCGAAAGCGAGCGCCTTCCCTCGATATTGGGGCGGCAAGAGTTCCTTGGGTGGAGGCTGCGTGAGGTCGCTGTCCGGGTCCTCCTGGCTCACGGTCGAGAGCAGCACGTTGTGCTTGCCCACCACCGCCCCCGGTTGCCTGGTCTGAATGGCTTGCAGCGTGTAGCGGCCGTCCGGACCGGTAAAGCCAATCGACGAAGGGCCGACGTCGGGACCAGCCTTGCCGGCCACCGGCTGAAAGCTCACGCACAGTCCCGGCACCGGCTTGCCGTCCAGCGTGACGACGCCCGAGACCGGGGCAAGCTTGTAGCTCGTCTTTTTGCCGCAACCGGCGGCCAACAGGCACACCAAGGCAACGGCTGCCGAGCCACCGGCGCGGCCCCAAGGACCGCCGGCGGGCCATCGCCTGCGTCTCTCCCTTCGCGTGCTGCTCGAAGAAGTCATGATGGGGTCTCCTCCCTACGTGACGCGGGTCCTTCGCGACCGGCCAGGCGGAAGCGGGCCAAACGCGTGCCGGAACCCTACGGCACCTGGCCGGGCTCGCTGCCGGCGATCGTCGCCAGCGCAACCCAGAGGTTCAGGTCGATCGTCGTCGACACCAGGCGGACCGACCCGTCGCAGAGACAGAACTGGATCCCGCCCGGGTGCGCCGGCGCGAACGTGTGCTTGCACAAGTTGTCGGGGCCCAAGACGATGCAGTAGTCGTAGTCCGGGACCAGGGGGCGAGCGTCGAGGAACGCGCAGGCGGTGGTATGCCCGCCGTAGGGGAGGGCCCAGAAGACACCCCGCGAGATGTGCGTGCTGCTGTAGTACTCGCCGACCAACAACGTGTTCGCCGTCCCGTCCAGGATCAGGGTGAGGGGCTCGCACTTGTATTTCCGGTCATAGCCGACAATGTGCAGCGGCCCCCGGGTGTTGAGACCCAAGTTGCCAACTTGGGCGGAACTCCAGAACTGCTCTGGGCTCACGCTGCAGTAGCCCGACATGGCCTTGTAGCTCCCGCGGCGATACGTCTGGCCGTTGGACACGCCCCCGTTCTGCACCACGCCCAGCTTGCCCGCCTCGCCGTCCGAAGGACAGCAGTACGTCGGTATCGGGCTCTCGCGGAGGGCCTGGTTCTCCGGGTCCTCGATGAAGTACCGCGGATTGTACAGGGCATACACGGGGCTCTGCTCCATGTACGGGAGGATCCCGATCGCCCAGTTCACCTGGAACTTGTTGCCGCAGCATCCGCCGTAGCTGATGTTCCCCGGGGGCAAGACCTTCTGGACGTCGGCGTAGTTGTGGATCGCGATCCCCATCTGCTTGAGGTTGTTGCTGCAGGCACTGCGGCGGGCGGCTTCGCGGGCCGCCTGGACCGCCGGCAACAACAAGGCGATCAGGATCCCGATGATCGCGATCACCACGAGAAGCTCCACCAGCGTAAAACCCGACTTACGAGACCAGTGCATGACGAACCTCCCCTTGCCAAGGGACCTGAGGACGATCGGACGACCGGAACCGCGCCGCCGCTCGGCTAACCGCGGCTGGAGCGAAACCTCGTCCGCACGCCACCGGTCCCAACTCGAACCTGCCGTGAAAGACACTCCCATCGCTCACCTGAAAACCAGCCCGTCGTCCTACGACGCAGTGGCGATCCTTTTCGACACTATACCATCGATATCGGGTCCCGTGGCGCTCCGCACACCAAAGAGACCACGAAAACACGAAACAACGAAAGCACGAAACGATTTGAGGTCTCTGCTGCTCGATTCGGGATAAGGGACCTTCCCATTCTCGCCTGATTTCCCCGTTTCGCCCTTTCGCACTTTCGTGGTTACCCGATAATGATGCTAAAGTCTCTCCTTTTCTCTATGCTGATCCCCCGCCGCCGCGCCCCACGGGGCGGAGGTCTGCCGTGTGAGCCCTTTGCCGTCCTGCAACGCGCGGGCCGACTCCCAGCTTCAAGGCTTCTCGACCGTGATGTCAAACGTGTTCTTTCCTTCGACGACCGTGTAACTGAGCTTCGAGGTCTCGTAGCTCTGGTATCGGAGATGAATAATCGGCTTGGGCGGCTTGGCCCCCGGCAGGGCCTCGCCGTCCGGTCCGAGTGCGATGGCCAGACCCTGGGGCGTCACACTGACGCGCTGCGCGCCGAGCACGGCGCCGTCTCCCTTGCCGTAGGTGGAGAGCCGATAAACCCCCTTGTCGTCGGTGAATCCCTCGGCCGTCACCCGCTTCTCCGGCGAGTAGAAGGCGACCCGGGCGATTGCCAAGGGCGTTCCGTCCTGAAAGGCGACCCTGCCGGTCACGGGATGGGTGGGGTACTTGCCGCCGCTTTGGCGGCAGCCGACGGCCACCAGCAGAATCAGCAAGGGCGCGAAAGCGAGCAGGCACCACTCCCCGTGACGTCGGTTCATCCCAAGTTCCTCCCGATCCATGCGCCTCTCAGGCGGACCGCTGCCGGCCGGACGCCGATGGGCCCAGGGCCCGTCAATCCAACTTGACCGGCTGGTTGTCGGCAATCGCCGCCAGGTAGCCCAGGGTGACTTCGTCGATGGTCACCCCAATCGCCCGCACGCTCCCATCCCCCAGGGCAAACTGGCAGATTCCGGGGTGGTAGCCCCCGAATGCCTGGCCGCAGATGCTGTCGCGGACACTATCGTCGCCGGTTCCCATCACCAGGCCGCAGATGTCGTCGGGGCGGCTCCGCAAGGTGCAGCCGGGCCCGGCCCGCCGTATCGTCCACCCCCGCGAGTGGTAGTCGCCGTCGTTGTTGATCTTGCTCCGCAGGTATTCCCCGTCGAATTGCAGCGGGTTCTTCATGCCGAGGTGCTGACTCGGCACGTGCCTCTCTCCCACAAACACCGTGTTGCTCAGCCCGTCCTTGACGGCCCCGAAATCGATCGTCCCCTTGTATTCCACCCGAACGTCGTTCCCGCCGGTGCCGTCGGCATCGCGGACGACGGACTCCGGCACCACGATCGCGCCGTCGTTCCCCTGCGACCTCTTCCTGCCGTAACTGGCGACGGACGTCAAGCCGGTCCCACCACACCCCGCGTAGTCCATCACCGCCCGGTTGTCGTCGTTTATGGCTAACCCCGCCGACGGGCGCCGCGTGGGACAGAGCAGCGTAGGGACGACTTTGTTGCGGGCGGCCCCGTTCGAGCTAGTGTCCATCGCGTCCCCCCACACGGTGATCAAGTCCTGGATGGTCTTGGCTTCCATGTAAGGCATGAGGTACGCCGGCCACGCCGCCGCGTGCTGGAATCCGGTGCACACCGGGACAATGTGCTTCTTGGTATCGTGAAAGTTGTGGATCGCCAGACCAATCTGCTTGAGATTGTTCGCGCAGTTGGCCCGCCGGGCGGCCTCCCGGGCGGCCTGCACCGCCGGCAACAACAAGGCGATCAGGATCCCGATGATCGCGATCACCACGAGCAGCTCGACCAACGTGAACCCCGACCTACGACACGGACGCATGATAAGTCCTCCCCAAAAGCAGCGTGTGGCTGATGTGCATACTACAACTATGGCACGCTTCCAAGGAAATACCGTCTGTCCCCAAGAGGGCGGGGCTGGAATGGGCCAGCCGTGCGAGAGACGCCTCCCGGATTGCTCCCCTTGAAACTGAGTTGAAGGCCGTGCGTCGTGGGGTCTTGCGCCCCGAAGAATCCTTGCAGGCCCGCAAACAAAGCACGCTTACTATAATCAATAGCATCGCCGAGAACAATACAATTGCGGGGAAATCGAGGGCCAGCCCTTGGATTATAATCCGATAAGTACATGCGTTGAACGCTGTTTTAGCGGGACCTATCGCTCTCTTTCGCCGCTGCCGGGGGCCTGCTATCCTGGGTCCCGTGAAATCGACGCGTTTTGCCTTGCTTTTGCCGACCTCCAACCCCGCAGGAGCCAAGTGATGTCGATCAGCCGAAGAGAACTGCTCAAGGGATCCGCGGCCGCGGCGGCGTCGGTGGCCTTTCCCATGGTCGCCTCGTCGCGCGTGTTGGCGGCCAACGAGGAGATCCGCGTGGGGGTGGTCGGACTGGGAGTCCGCGGCACCGGGGCCCACATCCCAGGCTTCTCCGGCCAGAAGGGCGTCTCGATCGTGGCCGTGAGCGACCCCGACCGCGCGCGGCTGGGGCCCGCGGCCAAGTCGCTCGCCGCCAAGTCCGGCCGCAAGGTGGACCAGTACGTCGACATGCGGCACTTGTTCGACCGCAAGGACATCGACGCCGTGTCCAACGCCACGATGAACTACTGGCACGGCCTGAGCACGATCTGGGCCTGCCAGGCCGGCAAGCACGTCTACGTCGAGAAGCCCCTCTCGCACTACATCTGGGAAGGCCGCCAGATGGTCAACGCCGCGCGGAAGTACAACCGGCTGGTCCAGGTCGGCACGCAATACCGCTCGCTTCGGGGCTACGCGGCCATGGCCCGCTGGCTTAACGAGGGGCATCTGGGCAAGGTCCTCTACGCGACCTGCTTCGCCAACAAGCCGCGGCTGCCGATCGGCAAGCGGACCGAGCCCCTGCCGATCCCCGCCACGCTGGACTACGATCTGTGGTGCGGCCCGGCGCGAAAGGACCCCATCTATCGCGACCGCATCCAGTACGATTGCAGCTTCACCTGGAACATGGGGGACGGCGAGTCGTGCAACCAGGGGGTCCACGAGGTCGACGTCGCCCGCTGGGTCCTCGGCTACGCGGCCCTGCCGCGGCGGACGATGTCGATCGGCGGGCGGTTCTTCGTCAACGACGCCGGCGAGGTGCCCAACACCCAGATCATCTTCTACGACTACGAGGTGCCGATCCTCTACGAGCTGCACAACCTGCCCAAGGCCAAGCAGTTCCTCACCCCCAACGAGCCCAAGAACTACACGGGAAACATGCCCCGCTTCCGCGGCATCGCCACGGGCATGTGCGTCCAGTGCGAGGGGGGCTACACGCTGGGCACGACCGCCCACGACAACCAAGGCAAGACCCTGAAATCCTTCGGCCCGAGCGAAGACCACTTCGCCAACTTCATCAAGGCCCTGCGGAGCGGCCGCCGGGAAGACCTCAACGCCGACGTGCTGGAAGGGCACATCTCGACCGCGATCTGCCACGCCGGCAACATCTCCTACCGCCTCGGCCAGACCGCGACGGTCCAAGAGCAGCGCAAACGGCTCGGCGACATCCCCTGCTGGAATGAGTTGTTCGAGCGCTACGTAAAGTACGTCCAGGCGATCGACGTCAACCCGGACGCCTCGACGCTCGGCCCCTGGCTCCAGTGCGACCCCGAGCGGGAGTGCTTCCAGGGCCCGCACCACGAAGCGGCCAACAAGATCGTGAGGGGCTTCTACCGCGAGCCCTACGTGGTGCCGGAAATCACGCTGTAGGGACAGCGTGTCGGCGAGGGCTGAGAGCTGAAAGCTGACGGCTGAGAGCCTCCCTGGCTCACGTCCCCGCGCGGACCTTGCTCCACTGCTCGTCCAGCCGCTTGCCGGAAACCGCCAGCGAGGTGCCCAGCCGCTGGGCAAACAGCGACACCCGGTACTCCTCGAGCATCCAGCGGTAGTGGGCCAGCTCGGGGTCGTCGATGCCGAGCTGCTCGTGCTCCCGCGCGCGGTCGAGATAGACCTGCCACCGCCGGCGGATCTCTTCGGTGTTTCGCCGGTCGCGAGCCAGCCCGCCGCCGCCGAGCGCGTCCAGCCGAAGCGGGATCGCGCGGAAGTAGCGGGGATAGTGCCGCAGCCATGGCCAGGGGGTCGAGGTGAGGAAATCCGGCCCGGTGAGCCAATCGAGCTGTTGGCCGACGTCGGCCAACGCGTGCTGAAACTTCGTCGTAGCGGCGGCTTCCTCCAGGGCCAGGCGGGCCTGGTGATGGTCTTCCCAGAGCGGGCCTGCGAGTTCCAACACTTCCTGGACCGCCAGGCCGATCCGCTGGCGGCCGGCTTCGACAAGCCCGTCGAAGTCGGCCTTGGTCCGCGGGATCGGCCGGTCGGCCAGGAACGCGCGATCGGCCACCAGCTCCGCCAGTTGCCCGCGGAGGTCGAAGTTGCCAAGCGAGGCGGCGCTGAGCGTCATCCGCTCCAGCCCCGGGAGCCACTGCACCTGGGTCCTCAGCTCGCGCCCGGCCGCCAGTACCACCAGCCGTCTCAGGCCGCTTCGGGTCTGGCGGGCGGCGCGGTGGGGGCACTCCCCCAGCCGCAGTGAAACCGAGTCCTGCCGGTCCACGAGCGTCGGCAGCGCCGCGAGCTTCAAGCCGCCGCGCACGAGCTCGATCTTCTCGGGCAGCTCTTCAAAGTCCCATGTGGTCAGCCCGTCGCGGTTCCAGCGGGGATCGCTCAGGGCCGCCAGCGCCGCGGAGGTCTCGAGGTTCAGGTGCCGGCCGATCTCGGCCAGCTCCCGGCCGGCGGCCAAGACCCGTCCTTCCGCGCCGAGCACGCGGACGTTCATCCGCAGCTCGTCGGGGAGCTTGTCGCGCTGGAAGTCGCTCGGGGCGATCGCCCGGCCCGCGATCCGGCCCAGCGCTCCGGCCACGACCGCCAGCAGGTCGCCTTCGGCGAACCGAAGCTGGGGGAGCACTTTTCGGGCCGCCTCGGCCGCGGGGACGAGACTCCGCCGGATCGGCTTGGGCAGCGCGCGGATCAGCGCCATGACCTTCGCCTCCAGCAGGCCCGGCACGAGCCACTCCAGCCGCCGCGGGTCGAGCCGCTCCAGGGCCTCCAGCGGAACCGAGACGGTGACGCCGTCCTCGTCGCTTCCCGGCTCGAAGCGGTAGTCGAGTGGGAACTCGGCCTCGTCCACGGCCAGCACGTCGGGGAAACCCTCCGCGGATGCCTCGGCCGCGTCCTCGCGGAGCAGGTCCGACCGCGTCATGCAGAGGACCCGCGGGTCGCTTTGCCGGGCCTTCCGCAGCCAGTGCCCCAGGCCCGAGCGGTCGTACACGCGGCGGGGCACGCGGCGATCGTAGAAATCGAACCGCGCCCATTCGCCCAAAAGCAAATCGTTGCGGCGGAGCTTGGCCTGGAGCCGCTCCATCTCGGCCAGCAGTTCGCGGTTGTGGGCGAGGAACTCGCCGCCGGCCAGGTCCAGCTTCCCTTCCACCAGGCCGTGCTGGAGGAGCAGCTCGCGGGAGGCTTCCGGGTCGATCGGCCCGTAGCGGACGTGCCGGCCCGAAACCACGGTCAGCCCGAACAGGGTCACCTTCTCCAGGGCCATCGCCGATCCGCGCTCGGGGTCCCAGTAGGGGTCGCTGTAGCTCCGCTGGAGCACGTGGCCGGCCACCGCCTCGATCCAGTGGATGTTGATCCGCGCGCACGAGCGGAGGTACCGCTTCCCCGTCTGGACCAGCTCGGCGGCGACGATCCACTTCGGCTTGCGGGCGAAGACGCCGGAGCCGGGCCAGAGGAGGGCCTTGCCGCCGCCGGCCACGCTGTATTGGCTCCGCTCGTCGTGCACGGCGACGTTGGACAAGAGGCCGGCCAAGATGGCGCGGTGGACGCGGTGGTACTCGTTCCGCCGCGGCTGGGGCTTCATTCCCGCCTCGCGCACGAGCTCCAAGAGCTGCAAGTGGACGTCGGCCCACTCCCGCATCCGGTTGTACGAGAGGAAATGCTCGCGGCACGCCTTGCGGAGCTGGTTGCGGGAGACCTCGGCCTTGAGCCGGTGATAGAAATCCCAGAGCTTCAGGTAGCCGAGGAAGTCGGAGTTGGGGTCGGCCAGTTGGGCATGGCAGGCGTCGGCCTCCTCCTGCTTCTCCAGCGGCCGCTCCCGCGGGTCCTGGGCTTCCAGCGCCGCGGCGATCACCAGCACCTCGCCGAGGCAGTTCTCCCCGTCCGCTGCCAGGATCATCCGCCCGATCCGCGGATCGACCGGGAGCCGGGCGAGTTGCCGCCCCACGTCGGTCAGCTCGTGCTCCTCGGTCAAGGCCCCCAGCTCGACCAGTGTCCGGTAGCCGTCGCGGACCGCGTCGGACCGCGGCGGATCGAGGAAGGGGAACTCTTCGATGTCGCCCAGCCCGAGGGCCTTCGTCTTCAGGATCACCGACGCCAGGTTGGTCCGCTGGATCTCCGGCGCGGTGTAGCGATCGCGGGCCAGGTAGTCGTCTTCGCTGTAGAGCCGCACACAGATCCCCGGCCCGATCCGGCCGCAGCGCCCCTTGCGCTGATCGGCCGAGGCCTGCGAGATGGGCTCGATCGGCAGCCGCTGGGTCTTCGTTCTCGCCGCATAGCGGCTGATCCGCGCCGTGCCCGGATCGATCACGTAGCGGATCCCCGGTACGGTGAGCGACGACTCGGCGACGTTGGTGGCGATGACGATGCGGCGGTGTCGGCCGGGCCGGAAGACCCGCTGCTGCTCCTCGATCGAGAGCCGCGCGTAAAGCGGCAGGATCGCCGTCTTCCGCTGCGGCGTGTCGCCTGGGAGCGACCGGCCCCGCAGGACCTTGGCCGTCTCGTGGATCGCCCGCTCCGTGGGCATGAAGATGAGGATGTCTCCTTTTCCCGCTTGGGCCAGCTCGTCCACGGCGTCGGCCACGGCCCGCTCCAGGTCCGGCTCGCTGCCTTCTTGGTCCGGCTCGATCGGCCGCCAGCGGACCTCGACCGGGTGTGCGCGGCCGGTGACCTCGACTACCGGTGCCGGGCCGGCGGCCGAGGCGAAATGCCCGGCAAACCGGGCGGCGTCCAGCGTGGCCGACGTGATCACCAGCTTCAGGTCCCGCCGCCTCGGCAAGAGCCGCTTCAGGTAGCCGATGAGGAAATCGACGTTCAGCGACCGCTCGTGGGCCTCGTCGAGGATGATCGTGTCGTACTGATCGAAAAAGGGATCGCCCTCGGACTCGGCCAGGAGGATGCCGTCGGTCATCAGCTTGACGTAGGTCCGCGGGCCGGACTGGTCGGTGAAGCGGATCTTGTAGCCCACCGCCTGGCCAAGCGGCGTGGAAAGCTCTTCGGCGATCCGGGCGGCGACGGTTCGGGCGGCGATGCGGCGGGGCTGGGTGTGGCCGATCATGCGGTCGATCCCCCGCCCCAGCTCCAGGCAGATCTTGGGCAGTTGCGTCGACTTGCCCGAGCC
>Ga0153916_10000763_pt1 | contig 22183 bp, 19 predicted proteins | sample Opewatmetagenome_FD_109642 | JGI IMG/M metagenome (GOLD analysis project Ga0153916, IMG submission 109642) | Freshwater wetland microbial communities from Ohio, USA - Open water 3 Core 3 Depth 4 metaG | ecosystem: Environmental > Aquatic > Freshwater > Wetlands | place: USA: Ohio, Lake Erie...
CAGCACGCCCGTCTCTTCAGGTTGGAATACTATCGACTTAAATCCCATGCTAGTAACCAGAGGCGCTGCTTACTGGCTGGCCTTCGTCTCCAGCTCATCTTGTGTCGGTGTCCTCCAATATTCTGACGGCACATCTTTAATGAAATCCGCCACCTACAGTGGCTTCTCCTTCCCCACCAGCGCCGGAACAGGTTTTACCACCAATAGCGGTAAACCTTACTGCCTCCTTGCCGGCTGGGGTAATCTAGCCCTGGATGCTCCTGTAGTAACTAATGCCGCGGGCGCGAGTGATATTATGTCCACCTCTGTTCAATTGAACGGCGAAATAACCTACACCAGCAGCGACAATACGACAACCATTCATATCTACTGGGGTGATAACGACGGCGGCACCGACCCCTCTAGCTGGGATAACGACGTCAATCTGGGAATTTTGGAACTTGGTACTTTCTACAGAAATATATACGGGCTGACCCCTGATACTACCTACTATTACAGATGCTACATTACCAACTCATCAGGCTCAGATTGGGCATACTCGACTTCCTCTTTTAAAACTGGACTTCTTTCCCCTCCAACAGTTATTACTTCCTACGCAACTTCAAACATCAATTCAGCCAGATTGTATGGTGAAATTGTCGATACCGGAGGCGAAAAACCTAGCGTCCATGTCTACTGGGGTGATAACGACGGTGGTACTAATCCTGCTAGTTGGTCAAATGACGTGAACTTAGGAATCAGAGGGCCAGGAATTTTCCATGCCGACATCACTGGTCTGAATCCTTATGACACTTATTATTATAGATGCTATGCCCAAAACTACGCCGGCTCTGCCTGGGCTGGAAGCACGTCTTCAATCATTGCTGGTAGTAAAAAATTGATCGGCGCCGATACTGCTACTCCGGTGGGAGTTGAGGCAAGCAACCGTTTCTCTTTGACCAGATACACTGCAGATTCACCAGGTACTATCAAGCAAATTAAGGTAAGATGCACCTCAAGTGGTAATATTAAAGTGGCTATATATACTGACAACAAAAACCAGCCGGCTAGCCTGCTATACGCCAATAACGATAGCACGCCCGTGTCTGCAGGCTGGAATACTATCGATATTAACCCAACAGAAATAACTTTAAATAGTACATACTGGCTGGCTGTTATATCTGATTCCCCATGTGTCGGTTACGTCTCTGGTGGCCCATCTCTATACAAGTCGGCTACTTATAGCAGCTTCTCTTTTCCGGCCAGCGCCGGAACAAGTTTTAACAACAATCCAACTACTAGCAACTTAATCGCAGGATGGGGCATTGTGCCAGCTAGTTCGGCAACTATAACTGAACAGACCTCTAATCAGAACAATATTACCGAAACGCTTACTGAGCAGATGATGTCTATTAATAATGTGGTGGTTAGCGGGGACTTAAGTGGTGCTTTTGCTTTCACCGACTTCGAAATGGTCCGTATTGAAACCGGTCCCTTTGCCAACAATGGTTTCTTTAATGCTGAATGGCAGGCAACCCTTGAAGGCACAAATTACACTGGCCATTGGCAAGGCATGTTTTTCCTGAACCAAACAGAAAACCGAATTCATCTGAAAGGAATTACTTATGGAGAAATCGCAGGGATTTTCGAGGGCTTCTTAACCGAATCTACTGCTGGCAGCGGTATCTACGACCAATTACAGGTTGATTTGCAAATAAGCCAGGCTGGTACTAAAGCGGTTTCTGGAATAGTCAACCTTAGTGCCACTGCTACTTATCAAGTCGGTCAAGAATTCCCTTCAACCCAGCTCTATATTTTGCAGACCTCTTTAGCAGGGACATCGTCTGGCGATTACAATGGTATCTTGGACATTGTTATAACCCATATACGGATAGATGATAGCAATAATCCATATTATGGTCAGGGATTCTCTGTAATTTCTTACAATTCGGAGACAGGCTCTGGAAGTGGCTATACCTATGACCAGCTTGTTGCCCCAGGCCATGTAAGTATGGGTGGTATGTCAAGCAGTCCACTTTTAGGTCTTGTTTCTGGGCTCCTAGATGAGAGTGCCTCACCCAGATCTTTAAATATTTCCATGGAAAGAATAGATTTGGGCACGATACCGCAGGCCGAATTAAAAGCCAGTATTTGGGCCTCCCAAAGAGTAAGTCCAGGACAGCCAATAACTTATACGATTGAATATAGCAATACAGGATTGAAACCGGCTTCTAAAGCTGTGATAAATTTTCCTCTCAACTATTATGTTGATTACGAGTCAGCTTCGGACGGCGTTTTCTATGATCCTTATAATCATGAAGTCAGTGTAGATCTGGGTGCGCTGCCTCCAAGAGATCACGGCTACGTAACTGTTCAAGCAAGACCTCGATGGGGACTACCACAAGGTTTAGTTTTAGAAATTGGCGTCTGCATTGAGAATTTAGTCAATCTTATCAACAATTGCGATTATAGTTATGAGGATGGCGTGTATTGTAATGGGATTAGTTACAATTCAGACAACGAAATCGATAGGTTGGTAAAAGAGGTGTTTGCCTGCGCAGCCCATGTAAAGCACGTCCCGTTATATGATAAGACAAATTTTGCGACTGGCTTTATGCACGCTATTTGCGCCAGAGATGGAATAGCGACCGATAAAAACGGCCTAGCCAATCCATTAATTAGTGATTATGATTACAGAAGAAGATGTATCGGCCATAGCGGAGGAACTATGGCACTAGTCTCTCTGGCAAAACAACATAAAATACATGGAGACCAATTAATTTTATTATCTCCGCAGTTCGTTCAACAGAATGATTTATTGGAAATATTAGCGGATCAGACCTTTGAGCAGATCATAGTCTATCAAGGTGATAAATTTATGCCAAGAAGTGTTGATTGGATCGCAGGTTCAATAATAACCGTTTTGGATCCTGATAACGATGGAGAAATACCACGAGCGCTTTTGGTCTCGTTGGGATTAATAATTCCTAAAACAGATCCATGGTATGACGCGGAGCAAGTAGTAGAAACATATGAAAAAGCAAAAAAAGGCTACCCTTTTGCTCTGTGGAAAATAGGTTTTGACTTGCTTACTCCCGGTTGGGTCATAACTATGCAGTGGTTGGATACTACTGAAGATCATTATCCGGTTACCCCGAATATATGGCCTTTGGGGTGGCAATTAGACGTTATAAATGCTCCCAATATAGCCCATGGTGACTATGATAAAGTTTTAACCCAGTGGCTACTTACGCACAATTTCGAATTTCCTACTTCAGAGGATGAGCTGGAATTCCAGGCTCTAGTTGATGCATTCCATAAGCATGCAATAACCTGTTTAGATATGCCGCCTCAGGTCATCACCGTCGCCAAAGATCCTAATTCCCTATCGGTCGCACCTGAAGGTTACATTAAACCTGGAGATAGCCTGACTTACACCATCGATTACGAGAACGAAGGTGAGGGTATTGCTTACGGAGTTTATATTACGGATAAATTAGCGGAAGACTTAGATATCTCAACATTGAGCATTAATAACGACGGCATATACAATCCGCAAACTCGCACTATCAAATGGTTTATCGGCGAAGTGCAATCAAAGCAGACGGGATCGGTAAACTTCGTCATCAGTGCCAAAGCTGATGCGCTCGACAGCACTGAAATACTAAACTACGCTACTGTATACTTCCCCTCGGTACCTGAGGAAACCAAAACCAACGGTGTTGTCTCTACCGTCATGCTTCACCCGCAACAGATTATAGTGGAAAATAGTTCTATTCCAGCGACTACCGAGGATGGTGGCACAGCTACTTTTCAGGTCGCCCTGACCTATCAACCAACTGCCGATGTCATTATCAATATTAGCAGCGATGATCCCTCAGAGGGCACTGCCTCTCCAGCCAGTCTTACCTTTGCCCCAGATGACTGGCATCTGCCACAGACTGTTACCATAACAGGCGTCGGTGATAATATCGCCGATGGTGCTGTAACTTATCACATCATTATATCACCAGCTATATCCTCTGACCCCGGTTATAATGGGCTTGACCCTAATGACGTTACCGTGATCAATATCGATGTGACACCACCCGACCAGATACCACCAACCACTGCGGTAGAGGTTACGCCTTCAGCCAATGAAAACGGGTGGAATAACTCCGACATAACCGTAAATCTTTCCGCCGTCGATAACGAGGGCGGCTCCGGCATCAAAGAGATTCACTATCAGCTCAGCGGTGAAACCCAGGAAGAACAAACTGTACAGGGAGATATGGTCAGTCTGACCATCTCCACTGAAGGCACGACTACTTTGACTTATTATGCCGTAGATAATACAAACAATCAGGAAGTAGAAAATTCTATAACACTGAAACTCGATAAAACCTTCCCGGTAATTACCACTTCTAGCTCGCCGCTGCCAAACTCCTACTGCTGGAATAACACGGATGTTACAATCTCTTTCAATGCTTCTGATAACCTCTCAGGGGTAGTATCTGTTACCGCTCCTATTACAGTGACCATCGAGGGAACGAATCAGATCGTCAGCGGAGAAGCCACCGATTATGCCGGAAACTCGGCGACTGCCTCGGCTACAGTTAATATCGATAAAACTCCACCTGTTATATCGGCTTCTTTATCACCACAGCCCAATATATATGGCTGGAATAACACAGATGTCACCGTTACCTTCGGCGCTTCTGACAACCTTTCAGGAATGGAATCCGTTACCGATCCTGTTGTAGTAACCACCGAGGGAGCGAATCAGATCATCAGCGGAGAGGCTACCGATTATGCTGGAAACACGACAACGACATCTGCGAACGTTAACATCGATAAGACTGCACCTGTAGTAAACATTACCGCTAATCCCGATTCCATCTGGCCCCCTAACCACAAGATGGTCGACGTAATCATCGGTGGTTCAGCGACTGATAACCTATCAGGCATCACCTCGACCACTTTTGATGTAACCGACGAATACAAGGCTATTGAACCGGTAATCACAAACTTCGATACCACCATTAAATTTGAAGCCTGGCGGGAGGGCGATGATACCGATGGTAGAATTTACACAATTATGGTTACTACACAAGACAAAGCGGATAACCAGGCTACCAGCTCAACCACGGTCGTTTGTCCGCATGACCAAGCAGAATAAAGAACGGGGAAAAATTTTTAAAAGGATTCGGTTCAGGGAGGTATTAATAATTAGACATCTGTTAATTCATTACATATCTTTGCTAGCGACACTAAGTCTTGGTATTTCCTTTAGTGCATGTGTTGAAAGACCGGCGGCGGTTGTAAAGTCTGAACCAACTTCAGAGCCGGCGCCAGCTTTGCAGTGGTTCAAGACATTCGGAGGCGAAAAGGATGACAAGGGTCGTTCAGTGCAACAAACGACAGATGGCGATTATATCATATGTGGAATCACAGAATCCTACGGAGCTGGTGATGAAGATGTCTGGTTAATAAAAACAGATATCGCCGGCAATAAACTCTGGGATAAAACATTCGGTGGTAAAGATATTGACGTCGGCGCCTCAGCTCAGCAGACAAGAGATGGCGGCTATATCCTTTGTGGAAGTACCTACTCGTTCGGAGCCGGCAATGAATATATCTGGCTGATAAAGACAGATGCCTATGGCAATAAGCTATGGGATAAGACATTTGGTGATAAGGGAATAAGCGCGGGCCGTTCAGTGAAACAGACCAGAGACGGTGGATATATCATATGCGGATACACAGCACCTTACGAAGGCGGCAAAGGAGGCATCTGGCTGATAAAGACGGACGCCAACGGTGATAAGCTCTGGGATAAAACGTTCGGTAACAAACTGACTGACATAGGAGTTTCAGTTCAACAAACCGCGGATGGCGGCTATATAGTATGTGGAGTCACAGGTTCCGGTGAATCTAGTAAACGGGATGCCCTATTGATAAAGACAGATGCTAATGGAAACAAACTCTGGGATAACACGTTCGAAGCTGCAGGCTTAGCTAGTACTAATTCAGTTGAACAGACAACAGATGGTGGCTATATCTTATGTGGAATAGCAGTGTCCTACGAAGATGACAAAGCAGATGCCTGGCTGATAAAGACAAATGCGACTGGTAAAAAGCTCTGGGATAAAACGTTCGGCGGCGAGGGGATTGGATCAGGCAACTCAGTCGAGCAGACCACAGATGGTGGCTATATTATATGTGGAAACATAATCTTCTATGAAACCGGTAAAACAGATGTATGGTTAATAAAGACAGACGAAGACGGCACCGAGCTATGGGAAAAGATATTTGAAGGCGAAGGGGTTGCCCAAGGCGAATCAGTCCAGCAGACTGAAGACGGAGGCTATATAGTGTGCGGCACTACAAAGTCCCTCGAAGGTGGTGGGAGCAAAATATTGATATTTAAAGTAGCCCCCGAGCAATAAGAGGCATATACTTATTGTTGTAAATATATTTGTAATCCACCTTATACTATTATATCTAGTGTGCTTTATAATACTTTAAAGGCACGGCTATTTCCGTAATAGTGCAACTATTGCACAATAATTACCGCATTGAGCCAGCTAGAATAGTGGAGCAGGATACATTGACAGGCTTCTGCTCAAGCCCAGGGGGTTTTCAAATTTTTGACGAGGCAATCAATAAAGAGCCTAGGAAATAAGATTATAGGATTGATATGGTTAATGCGCATATTTTGAAGGGATTTGAGCTCTTTATGGGAATTAATGAAGACCGGCTGGCTAAAATCGCCGCGCCGGGTCACTTGTATGCTATTCGAGAAGGCGGCCGTATTTTTGCAGAGACAACCAAGGCCAGAGACATGCATCTGTGCCACAGCGGCAAGGTCAATATATCGATTTGGGTGGGACAGCCGTGGAATAGGAATATCGTAGTTCATCGAGCCGGGCCGTGGAATCCGGGGAGGAAATTCGCCTTAATGGCTCCGAATTGTTAACTCTGTTTGTCCAAAATACTCATATCGGGTATTCAATCATGGAAAATCTTAGTGCTAATATCAGCCTCAGGTTAACACAGACCAGGCAAAGATTAGTCGCCGAATGGCTGGGTTCTGCCTGGCCTGCCAATTCCAGTGCCTGGGGTGAAGCCGGTAAGAGATAGCCCCCAGTATAATCAGGTTATTCCCAACACCCATTCCACCCAGTCATAATGTCACTTGAACTATCACAGTTGACTATATACTATAAAGATAAACATGCAGTCACGTCAGAAAATTTCCATAATTATCGTGGTAGTGGTACTGGCTATTGGGGCTGTGGTTATCGCTCTGGACTGGCAACAGGCCCGACAGCTTATAGGCGAGGCAAATTGGTTCCTCACCATCGTAGCTCTGTTATTTACAGCGATGTCTTTTTTATGTTTGTGCCTCGCATTTCTGGTAATTAACCGGCTCTTCGAAATCAAAATCAGCCACTGGAAGCTGTTACAGATTGGCTATGTCTCATTAGCCCTGGATAACGTCTTGGCTCTATCCGGCTTCGGCGGGCTCTCGCTTAGAATCCTCCTGATGCGACCTTACGGGGTAAAAATCTCCAGGGTTATTGCAGCTTCAATATATGAGTCATACTTCGATGGACTTGTTTTATTGATTCTGCTGCTGGTCGGGCTCGTCTTCCTGGTACTGAGCCATACCGTCCAGGGTGGCGCGGTGGTAGGAATTCTTCTTTCCGCCGGAATCACCGCCTTTTTCATCGTTCTGGCCACAATAAGCATTTTTATGGCCCGGGTCAGGTCACCGCTGCTACGCGGTATCAACCGTATATCTAAGTTTGTAGCACACAAGGATATAATGCCCAGTCTTAGAACTTTCGATAGTGCTCTTTCGTTTGGCTGGAGTGAAGTACGGCGGCGGCCCCTTATGGCAGCATCAATTTTAGGACTCATCGTGGCTTATTGGGCTTTTATGCTGGTGGTTCTATGGTTTTGCTTTTATGCGCTGGGTGGAACCATAAAACCCGATATTCTTATTACGGGCTTTACCATCGGCATTTCTGCTGGAAATCTCTCTATGGTGCCAGGCGGATTCGGCGTACAGGAAGCATCGATGGCCGGCGTTTATGCGCTCTTGGGCGTACCATTGACTCAGGCGTTGTTGGCCGTATTACTTTTCAGGATTGTCTACGATATCATCCCATACATAGCCAGTTTTAGCCTTTACCGGAGCGTTCTGAGGCAGCCTAAGAAGATATCGTGATTTAGATTGAATGCCGAAAAGCCTATCATATGTTTAATATCGTAGTTGCTGCTTTATTGTCCCGTACCTATTGACAAAAACTATGTACGGGCTTATATTTGGCAAAAGCGTATAAGATAATTGCAAATCGTTGTTGCGCATCCATAACAGGGATGCCAGTTAAGGAGGGAACAATGCGGCGTAAGGTAAACTTCGGTTGGGTAGCTCTTTCCATACTGTTCCTGATGTTGGTTTTCCCTCTATCCGATATACTGCCTCAGGACGATTATTCAGTCACATCGGTTATACCGGCAGAGCAGACAGCTGAGGAGGCTTTCGGCAAACTGCCGGTAATCTTCATAGAAAATCAGGGGCAACTGGACGGAGCGGTCGAGTATTACATCAAGACATCAGCGCAGACACTTTATTTTACCAGAGACAGCATCATCCTCGACCTCAGACGAAATAATCAGGCGGAGACAACCGAAAAAGTCGAAAGGCAGGCAGACAGACTGGTATTCAGCCTCGATCTCATTAACGCTAACAGCCAGCCGACCATAGAAGGCATTGGCAAAGACACTGCCGTGGTCAACTACCTTAAGGGAAAAGACCCGGAGAAGTGGCGCACCGATATCCCGACCTATAGCGAGGTGGTATATCATGACATCTATCCGGCCATAGACCTCAGACTCCGCAGCAAGGGCAATGCGCTGGAATATGACTTCGTGGTTAAACCGGGAGCCACGCCTGGGGACATCAGGCTGGCCTACAACGGCGTAAACAGCCTGACCATTGAAAATAGCGAGCTTATAGCTGGCACCGCCTTCGGGCATATGAAGCAGTGCAGGCCGTATATCTATCAGCAGATTGTAGAGGAAAAAGTGGAAGTGGCAGGCGGTTTCAGGCTTGGCACGGATAATACCTATGGTTTTTTCGTAGCGGACTACAATGACCGCTATCCGCTTATCATCGATCCCACTCTGGCTTATTCCACCTACCTAGGCGGCAGCACCGGGGAGGATATGCCATTGCCGGCAGGACCCGGGCAGGACAGCGGACGGAGCATAGCCGTGGACGCAGCCGGCTGTGCTTACGTCGTAGGTATTACCAGTTCAAGCGACTTTCCCACCGAAAATCCCTACCAGGGTACAATTGCCGGGGGTTTTGACGCCTTTGTGGCCAAGCTATCAGCCGAGGGAAACAGCCTCATCTATTCCACCTACCTCGGCGGCAGTAACTGGGATAATGGAATGGGCATAGCTGTGGACGCAGCCGGCTGCGCCTACATCACTGGAGATACATTGTCCAGCGACTTTCCCACTCAGGACCCATACCAAGACACAAATGCTGGGTCGTATGACGCCTTTGTGGCCAAGCTGTCGGCAGCGGGAGATACTCTGGTGTACTCCACCTACCTCGGCGGCGGCAACATTGACAGTGGATTTGGCATATCAGTGGATGTAGCCGGAGACGCTTACGTCGCCGGACGGACGAATTCCAGCGATTTTCCCACCGAGAACCCTTATCAGGGAACATATGCAGGAGGTCCGGGCGGATACTGGGATGCCTTTGTGGCCAAGCTGTCGGTAGCAGGAGATACTCTGGTCTACTCCACCTACCTCGGCGGCAACGGCAATGATGTGGGATTTGGCATGGCCATAGACGCGGCCGAAAACGTTTACGTTACTGGATGGACGACTTCCGAAGACTTCCCCACCGAGAGCCCCTACCAGGCAGCAATGGCCGGTAACAGTGATGCCTTTATAACCAAGCTGTCGGCAGCAGGAGACAGCCTTATGTACTCCACCTTTCTCGGCGGCGGCGCACCCAATTTTGGAGCTGATCATGGATGGGCCATAGCCGTGGACGCAGCCGGCTGCGCTTACGTTACCGGAATTACGGATTCCAGCAGCTTTCCCACCGTGAACCCCTACCAGGATACAAATGCCGGGGACGAAGATGCCTTTGTGACCAAGCTATCGGCGGCCGGAGACAGCCTCATCTTCTCCACTTATCTCGGCGGCAGCGAACGGGATGAAGGACGTGGCATAGCCGTGGACGCAGCCGGAGGCGCTTACGTCACCGGAGACACGTCGTCCAGCGACTTTCCCGCCCACAACCCTTACCAAGGGACATATGGTGGGGATGGTGATGCCTTTGTGACTAGGCTGTCGGGGGCAGGAAATACTCTGGTCTACTCCACTTACTTCGGCGGCAACGACATTGATAGTGGAATGGGCATAGCCGTGGACGCAGCCGGAGGCGCTTACGTCACCGGAAGTACGTATTCTACCGACTTCCCCACTGAGAACCCATACCAGGGGACATTTGCCGGCGGTTATGGTGATGCCTTTGTAGCCAAGCTGTTAGATTCGTCCACAGCCTCGGTCGCCACCGCTACGGGCACCGGCGTCGCCACCTTTACCACCGACAACGGCTCTATCACCGAGCTAACCGCAATGGCCACTACTGGATGTGGTCTTGTTCCTCCAGGAATCAGCTTCCCTCATGGCTTCTTCTCTTTTACTATCACCGATATTACCGCTGGCTCGACGGTAACCCTAACCATTACCTTTCCCTTAGATCTACCTGCGGACGCTCAATACTTTAAATGCTCATCAGCTACGGGATTGATTTGGTTGCTACCCGTTGTCTCTATAGTTGGCAATGTCATGACCGTCCAGCTAACTGACGGCGGCATAGGAGATCTGGATGGAGTCGTCAACGGTACCATAGTCGACCCGGGTGGGCCGGCAGTACCAGTTCATAGACTGCCGTGGTGGATTGTCTTAATAGTAGTGGTATTATTGATTCTTATCGCAATAGTGATTTTAATGAGGAGACTACTGCGACATGCCTAGCCGGCACGCTAATCCCCAATCCCATTACCTAAATCGTGATGAAGTCTTTAGCTCTCTTTAGCCTCGTCGTCTATCCACTTGAGGTAATCTTCATTGCCGCCGATGATGGGTAGGGCAATTATCTCGGGGACTTCGTAGCTGTGCCCCGCCTTGACCAGGTCAACAATTTCGGGCAGAAGTGAGGCCTTGGTTTTGATGATGATGAGGCTTTCCCGCGCTGAATCGAGCTTACCCCGCCACCAGAAAGACGATTCTACCTTTGGAACGATGTTTACGCAGGCAGCCTTTCTCTTAGTGAGCAGCAGATCAGCAATTTTATGCGCCTCCTTTTCGGAACCTGCAGTTACAAAAATGACAATCTTGCCCGTTTCCTTCATGCGCTCCTGCCCACTGCCAGCATTCTGTCAACAGAGGCTTTAGCCTTAAGCCGAATCTTCTGCGGTACCTTGACCTCCGGTGACATCTCTTCCAGAGACCATAATATTTTCTCCAAGGTTATGAGCTTCATGTTGGGACATATCGCCTGCTCCGAAACGGGAATAAACTTTTTCCCCGGATTTTCCTTTTTGAGCCGATAAATAATGCCCATTTCCGTCCCCACAATCATTTCTTGCACATCTTCCCTTCTGGCAAACTTTATCATGCCGCTGGTGCTTAAGACCTCGTCGGCGAGGGCTATAACATCTGGCCGGCATTCCGGATGAACTACTACCTTGGCCTCAGGATATTCATGCCTCAATTTAACGATATTCTCGGGCATTATCCGGGCATGGGTGGGGCAGAAGCCGGGCCAGAGAATCATCTTTTTACTGGTTTTTGTGGAGATATAGTGCCCCAGGTACTGGTCAGGGACGAATAGTATTTCATTTGTGTCCAGGCTTTCTACAACACCAACCGCATTGGCAGACGTACAGCAAATGTATGATTCAGCCTTAACTGCTGCCGAGGAATTTATATAGCAAACAACCGTAGCCTTAGGGTGCTCCTGTTTTTTAGCACGTAACTGTAGGGCGGTTATCATATTGGCCATAGGACAGCCGGCGTGTTCGTCCGGCAGTAATATCGTCTTGTTAGGGCACAAAATTGAAGCTGTTTCCGCCATGAAATGAACGCCGCAAAAAACTATAACGTTGGCATCGGTCTTAGCTGCATTCTGGCTTAGGTCCAGAGAATCACCGACGAAATCAGCTATGTCTTGAATCTCTCCTAACTGATAGTTGTGGGCAAGTATGACGGCATTTCGCTTTTTCTTTAACTTTAAAATTTTCTCGGTTAGCTCGGGCTGTCTATACATAGTTAACTACCCTCCAATCATTTGCATAAACATTCATCCTCTTGCCTCTAACAAAACCGATAAGCGTGATGCCCAGGTCGCCGGCTAACTTCACACCCATATCGGTAGGCGCTGATTTAGAGACGAGCAGAGGAATATTCCTCTTAGCCGCCTTAAGCAATATCTCCGAAGAAACCCTGCCGCTGGTGACAATAATGCGGCCATCGGTCCCTATATCTTTCAAAAAACATTCACCAAAAATCTTGTCTATGGCATTATGACGGCCTATATCCTCGCTGAATACTAGAATGCTTTTCGTATCACATAAGGCAGCGCTGTGAACGCCGCCGGTTGTCCGGAAAACCTGCGACCGGTGTTGAAACTCCCTCACTAGTTCGAAGATTTCAATGGCCGATATGCTGGTTTTAGATTCTATTTTCTTCTGGCCGACGACATCGGCGGCACTGTAGAAAGAAGTCCCCCGACCACAGCCCGATGTAATCAGACGCTTGAATACCAGCTCGCCAGCCTGTTTAACCTCCTCGCCAGTTTCAACGCGCACTACACCTCGCTGCTCATCGACCGTTATCCTTTTGATCTCATCCTTGTTTTTCAGCAGTCCTTCCGAGGCAAGAAAACCGAGGGCTAGATAGTCTATATGTGCCGGAGTGCAAAGCAGGGTCACCAGTTCTTGATTGTTCAGGATAATAGTCAGAGGAAATTCGCGGGCAACGCTATCATCAGCGCGCCCCTTCTCATTCTCCGTAAACCGCAATATAGGAACTCGCTCTACCTCGGTCAAATCTCACACTACCTTTATCTCGTCTCCTGTCCTGACAGGTCCGCCTTTAATCACCTTAGCAAACACGCCCTCTTCGGGCATAATGCACTTACCCACCTGCCGGTAAATGGCACACCCCGTATGACATTCCTTGCCGATTTGCGTGATTTCAAGTACGATTTGTTCCCCCACCGATATCCTGGCGCCAACGGGTAAAGATACCAGGTCTAGGTCCTCGATAGTTAAATTTTCAGCAAAGTCACCCGGATTGACATCCAGTCCCAGAGCTCGCATCTTATCGATGCTTTCCACGGCCAGCAAGCTTACCTGGCGATGCGTGCAACAATCAGCATGGGCATCGCCGACAAGGCCAAACTCAGCCTTAAGTAGCCCTGCTCCGACGTCCTTCTTCTTTGTTCCTTTTTTTTCGCTCTTGCAGACGGCGATTATTCTGGCCATGCCTATATGACAATTGCAGGTTGCCTGTGATTATTTATAGCTCTTTGTTTATTATTTTCGCCTTAAGGGTCTCCCATTGTTCCCTGGTCAGGGCACAGAGATTGCCCTTCTCACCTATCTCTACCTTATCATCAGTTACCCTAACCACAGGGCAACAAGAGCCTTCTTTGCATAAGATTACGATTTTCATATTTCCTCCGTTTAAAATAGTGTTTCTCATTGTGGTGTGCTTTTTAATATTCTAATTATAGTATCCTTTATTCGGTTGGTCGAATGAACTTAAGATTTCCAACTATATTTCTCAAGCGCCTCGTAAAAAGCCTTCCAGAACGGGTCGACGATGGGGTGCTCAAGCTTCTCCTCCCTATCGTCTCGTACCAACACCATCCCCAATCCCGGCTCGGTGAACTCACCGACAATGGAAGCTTTGATAGATTCCCGATTCAGCGTCTTTAATATATCCCGCGCTTTGTGCTCCCGGCAGGATATGATTAGAGTGCCTTCGCTGATGGAAGCATAGGGGTCGATGCCAAAATACCGGCATATCTCCGGCACGCAATCCTCGACAACTATCTTTTCCATCTCTACTCTAATCCCCAGATTGGCAGCCTGTGCAATTTCGTACAGTCCTCCCCATATACCGCATTCTGTGGCGTCATGCATGGCGGTGACACCGTTGTCTCTTACCCCCAGGCTAATCGCGGCCATGGCGTCATCCACCACCGACATCTTATAGAAAATCTGCTGAGCTTTCTTATTGAAATCCTTGCCGAACTCACGCTCAATTAACTGGGAAAACATCGTAGCGAAAATACCTGATGCCTCAATAGCGGGACCCTTGGTAATGATTATCTTGTCTCCGACTCGCGCCAGTCTAGGAGTGACATATTCATCTTTACCACCGATGCCGACCATAGTGGCGCCGCCGACCATGGGATAATAGCAGTTTTCATACCTGCCTGTATGTCCGGTGATAACCGAAATACCCAGCTTAACGCACTCTTGATGCATGGTCTTCCACATTATCTCTAATTGTTCACCGGTCATTTCCATGGGAAGATTCAAGTCGATGGCCAGAAAGCTAGGCTTCAGTCCGCTGGTTACGGAATCGGAAGCAATTATATGAATAGCAAACCAGGCCGCCCTCTCCCATCCATATTCAGGCACAATAAATACCGGGTCGCAGGTAAAAGAAACCGCCTTGCTTCCGATTTCTACAATACCAACGTCCACTCCGTTCTGAGGACCCACCAGGACCTTGTCGTTCTTGGCTCCCAGACGTGTAGATATAAGCTCATCAAAGAGCTGGGGCGAGATTTTTCCTATATCAGGCATGGCGCTCACTGACACATATTCCTGACATACATAATGCCAGTGGTCAATTTACGGTTTTCATAAGGGGTGACATAGCTCTGAGTTTGGAAACGATTCCGGGAAGCACGTCCAGAACCTTATTTATATCTTCTTCAGTAGTCCATTTTCCCAGGCTGAACCTCAATGAACTGTGTGCTTGTAAATGCGGCAGCCCCATCGCCACCAGAACGTGCGACGGCTCGAGGTCCTCAGAGGTGCAAGCCGAACCGGTTGAAGCACAGATTCCATCCAGATCCAAATTTAGCAGAATCGACTCACCTTCTACGTAGTTAAGACTAACGTTCACATTGTTGGGCAACCTATTCACCGGATGGCCATTCAGTTGTGTGTACTCAATGCCCGTCAGTATACCTTCGATTAGCCGGTCACGAAGAGCACTTAATTTACGAGCTTCTCCAGGCATTTCCTGCCGGGCGATTTCAGCAGCTTTACCAAAGCCGACAATGCCGGGCACGTTCTCGGTGCTAGCACGAAGGCCTCTCTCCTGACTGCCGCCGTGGATAAAGGTGCTTATCCTTGTGCCCTTTCTAATATACAGCGCACCTACACCCTTAGGCCCGTAAAGCTTGTGGGCTGAAATGGAAAGCAGATTAATTATCGACTTATTCACATCCAGCGGGATATGCCCTACAGTTTGTACGGCATCGGTATGAAAGTAAATTTCGGCATCTGCGGTGATATTTCCTATTTCGACTATAGGCTCTATAGTGCCGCATTCATTGTTAGCATGCATGATTGTGACAAGTATAGTTTTTTTTGTGATCGCCTTCTTGACAGCAGCGGGATCAACCAGACCATGGCCGTCCACGGGGAGATAAGTTATCGAAAATCCTTGTTTCTCCAGAAACTTGCAGGTTTCCAAGACGGCATGATGTTCGATTAAGCTAGTGATGATATGATCACCTTTGCTTTGCCGGGACAATGCCACTCCTTTTAGAGCAAAATTGTCCGCCTCCGTTCCGCTGCCAGTAAAAACAATCTCCTCACTTTTGGCACCGATAAGAGCCGCAACTTTACTGCGGGCTCTTTCAACAGCGTATTTGGCTTCCTGCCCGTAAGAATGTATGCTGGACGGATTACCGAACGACTCCGTAAAATAAGGCAGCATCGCCTTTAATACCTCGGGGTGTGTCGGCGTGGTAGCGGCGTAGTCCAGATATATTCTTTTCATGTGCTAGCCCTCGACGATATCTCCAACGACGGGGTCAACTCTAACCCCCTTCTCCTTGACCCAGGCAACGCTGGCATCTATTTCCTTGTCCGCACCTTCCAATTCCAATACCACCCATCCTCTGTCTTCAGTCACATCGGCACGACGTATATTCGTCATCACCTCAAATTTATGCGATAGCTGATAAATGATGGGCTCCTTAATAAGCTTACGCGGAAAAGTGAACATTACTTGTCGCTTAGCCATCGTGCCCTCCAATCTTTGCCTTAGATAAGATTAACCCATAAGGCGACTTTATTTCAAACCTGCACACCAAGCACCTTATTAAATGATTCCAAATTAGGCTGGACGTGATAGGTATGAACGACATCCGAAACAATCTCCTGTGTCCTCGGTCCGGCCCCCGTAATAAAAGCAACCGTTAACTGGTCCCTTTTAATAGCATCGGCAGCAGCCAGCTTTTTCAGCCCGGCTATTACTACTCCACCCGCAGCTTCAGCAAAAATACCCTCGGTCTGTGCCAGTAATTTCATCCCTTCGATGGCTTCTTCATCGGTAGCGCTGGCAACCCCACCACCTGATTGTCTGGCAACCATCAAAGCATAATAACCATCAGCCGGATTGCCAATAGCTATGGACGTCACGATGGTGTTCGGCGTCACCGGATGTACATGAAGGCTGCCAGCTTCGAAGGCATGTACGATTGGGGAGCTGCCTGTGGCTTGGGTAAGGTACATGTGGGTGTTCACCGGTCCGATGAGCTTAAGCGTAGAAAATTCTTGCAGTCCTTTCCAAATCCGGGTGAACAGTAGACCCGAAGCCGCAGGTGCCACTACACAGTCTGGCGGCCGCCAGCCTAATTGCTCAGCCACCTCAAATCCCAGTGTCTTGCTGCCCTCGGCATAATAAGGTCGGAGGTTTATGTTTATGAAACCCCAGTTATACCTTTGCGCCACCTCGGCACAGAGGCGGTTGACATCATCATAGCTTCCATCGACGGTTATAAGGTTCGGCTTGTATATGGCTACGCCCACTAGCTTGCCCGGCTCTACGTTGGCCGGAACGAAAACATAGGCTTTCATGTTCGCCTTGGCGGCATGGGCGGCGACACTGGCAGCCAAATTGCCGGTTGAGGCGCAGGCTATGGTATCGAAACCGAACTCACGTGCCTTGGTTACGGCAACGGAAACCGCTCTGTCCTTAAAAGAATATGTGGGATTGAGGCAGTCGTTTTTTATGTAAAGTTCGTCTAATCCCAGCTCACGCCCCAGGTTATCGGCTTTCACCAGCGGTGTAAAGCCGGTGCCAATGTCAATCTCTCCTTTGCCCTCGACAGGCAATAGGTCACCATAGCGCCACATAGTAGATGGTCCTTCGGAGATTTTCTTGTGGCTAAGTATGCCAGCCAACGCCTTGTAGTCGTAGTTGACCTCGACCGGGCTAAGGCAAAAATCGCATATCCTTATCGGCTGTAAAGGATATTCCTGCCCACATTTTCGACAGCGTAAACCTGTGGCATAAGACAAATTACACCTCTTATTATATCGGAGCTACCTCGCTATCTAGTTCGTATTAGTATATAAGATACCTGCTATTTACCCAAACGCGCAAGAGCCTGCCTCAAGTTTCTAATAGTCAATGTTCCCGGCTCTAAGGCCAGCCTGGGTTCAAGGTAGCCTCGTAGGCGGTTACCAGGTCCGCCTGACTCATGACTATGTTGCTATTGGATATCTGATACGGAACTAATGCCTTGGGGTAATCAACACAGGCTCCTGCTATTCCATTGCCCGTATCGGCCTTGAAAGTAGTAGCACACCTATCGCATATCAGCGTATTTCCGTCCAGAGAATAGCCGATGGAGCGGCACGGCGGACAAACATCCGCCCTAATATAGATCTTGTTATTCAACAAGTATGCCATAAAATTCATTTTCCCCGGTTGTGCATTAACGGCAAACTGTGTATTCCAGTCGCTCTCGACGGCGCTCACCGGAATTGAGACCGAGTCGCCATTAACCCGGGCCTCAATTATCGTTGCCTTTATCGGGCCCGATGGTTTCGGAGTTGTTGCCTGGATGGTCTCAGGTGCAGCAGATGGAATGGATGTAGTGGATGGGATGGATGCTGATGGTTGTGTTCCGGTAGTCGACGGCACTGCGGCTGAATTAGCACAGGCCACACCTATCAACATCAGTATTAGAGCCGAAAGGCCTATGGCGATTTTATTTAACATAAATGATTCCTCCTTCATTAAACAATTCAAAATTAGCTTTATTTCGAACAGCCAGACATTCTTTACATGCGCTGGCAAACTCCTTATTAATCTATCTGCAGCAACCCGATGTTCGGCGAGGTTGAGCCGCGGGACTAGTCTGGGTTCCGGTTCCACAGCAACCTGCGCCCGCCTGTCCGATTGCCGGGGTCGTCGACTGGTTACCTAAACTACAACAACCGGCACTGCTGGGAAGAGCAGCTTGCTGATTACCTGGCCTGGCCGCTATGGATTCGGCTACGGCAAATTGGCCGGTAAGTGGACCCAGAGTAACTTTGTATGTTCCCGGCTTGTCCTTAAATGTCACAAAGGTTAGTGTCTGGGTCTTTCCGGCAAGCACCAACATTTCATTGGAACCCTCGGTTACATTGTTTATCTTGAGTTCCGCATTGTAAGTGTCATCGACGCTGGTAACGTTGGTCACTTCAGCAACTATGACCACCTCGTCGCGAACAGCAACCTCGGCTGGACTTATCGACAGCCCGGACAATTGAAATGCCTTAGACTTGCTCGTCTCAACACTCGGCTGGGGCACAAGATCGTTCAAGCTGGTACACGACAGCATCAGTCCGGCAACAGCAAACGTGGCTATAGGGAAAAGCACAATTTTTTTGATTTTATTTGTCATCTCTTCCATGATCTCCTTGCTTTTTGATTCATTTTCTTGATAATCCGCCCGTCCTGTAAAAATACGGTGGTATTGGCAAAGGTGGCTATTTCAGGGTCATGCGTAACCATAATGATGCCGTGCCCCTCTTTGTACAGCTGAGTAAATAGTCCTAAAATTTCACTACCTGTTTTCCGGTCCATGTTGCCTGTCGGTTCATCAGCCAAGATAAGCGACGGCTTGCCTACCAGGGCTCTGGCGATAGCCACTCTCTGCTGTTCGCCGCCGCTCAATTGGCTGGGTTTATGGCCGGTCCTTTTGCCCAGGCCAACCTTCTTTAATATTTCTACAGCTCTATCTACCTCCTTGCTGGCTCCGCAGAACACCAGCGGCAGCAATACATTTTCCAGTGCGGTAAGCGACGGCAGCAGATGGTATTGCTGAAAAACATAAGCGATTTTCCCTCGCCTGATATCGACTAATTCATTTTCATCCAGATTATCAATGCGCGTTCCTTCCAAAATAACCTCACCGCTAGAAGGGCGGTCCAGGCCACCTATGATATTCAGAAAGGTGCTTTTACCACTGCCCGATGGTCCCATAACAGCCACAAAAGCATCCTCTTCCGCGCTAAATGAAACTTTATCCAGGGCAACTACGCGGGCGGCTCCCTCACCATACACTTTTGATATTTCTTTGAGTTCTAACATGTCAGCACCTTATAGGGATCTAAAGGAATCTGCGACCTTAATCTGGGTGGCTCGAATTGCCGGATATACAGTGGCTACTACGGCTACAGCAATGGCCAGGACTAATGCCAGGGCGAAATACTGTGGGACATAGGCAACGGTCGTCCCCTCAAAAACCAGAGGTCCGGCTATATAGGCTAATAAGGTACCTGCCAGATATCCCAAAATACCCCCGATTATTCCAATGATGATAGCTTCATAAATAAAGGCCTTTACTATCTGGCTTCGCGAAGCTCCCACAGCCCTCATGATGCCGATATCTTTGATTCGCTCATTGACCGAGGTCATCATGGTATTGACCACTCCAAACAGGCCAACGGCAAGTGTAATTCCGGCCAAGGTCAGCATGAACTTACTCATCCTTTCCATCATCCCCATTTCAGACGCTGCGATCTGTTTTACGGCAACGGCACGAACACCCGGGATGTCTTTATTTATACCGTCGGCTATGGTTTCTACCGGGCAGGCGTTGCAAAGCGCTCGAATGTCTATCGACGAAACAAGCCCTTCCCTGCCGGAAGCTTTTTGTAAAGTGTCTAGCGGCACAAACACCTGATAATCGTCATTTGATCCGGTCTCCTCAAGAATACCGGCCACGGTTACACTTGTTCCATCCAGCGGAATAACATCTCCTATTTTCAGATTTAAAAATTGAGCAGCCAGGGCGCCTACCAGCGCCTCATCTTTCTGCTCCAAATATTTCCCTCCTTGAACCTTCCACCAGGTCTTGATTTTAAGCTCCTCCACTGGGTCTATCCCGACTACCATAACAGATGAGTCCCTTATCTTAGTATCGATATACAGATTTGGAGCAATGGTAGCGATGTTTCCCTCGTCTTCTATCTTCAGCGCCTTTCTTATTTCGCCATCGGCTATTTGTCTAATGACGGGCAATTTGTCTTCCGAAACGTAATTATCGCCAACAGCTAACATACCTAGTCGCACATCACCTAGCTTCATATCCAAATTATTTATTGCGGGTATGACGGCCAGATTTGGCCCATATTTCTCAAGTTGATTATAGATTCTTTCCTGCCCAGCGCGGGCAACAGTTAAAATGCCGACAACCGTCGCCGTTCCGATAACCACACCCAGGGTGGCATACAGTACACGCCTCTTTCTGCGAATAACATCCTTAAGGACCACCTGATATAGTTTCATCATCGCTCCTTCCGGTCATTTTCATCGTAATCTTAGAATAATAACAGCCTAATATGAAAATATTGTGAATTTGCGATGAAAATCCCGTGAACCTGGAAAATCAAGTCTCCATTTTTAGCTGAGCGCCTGTTCCAAATCGTCAACCAGGTCGTCGATGTGTTCCAGACCGACTGATAGGCGCACCAGGTCATCGCTGATGCCTGCCTTTTTTCTGTAGTCTGCGGGCATCGACGCGTGGCTCATGGTACACGGGTGCTCAGCAAGTGAGGCAACGCCACCCAAAGATTCCGCTAATTCAAAAACTTCCAATTTCCTGAGAAAGTTGTTTACTGCCTTATGCCCACCCTTTAGCTCAAAGGAGACCACTCCGCCGAATCCTTTCATCTGCCTTTTAGCAATTTCATGACCGGGATGAGTTTTAATACCAGGATAAAACACTTTGCTGACCGCTTTGTGTTTGTGAAGATAGTTGGCTACAGCAGTGGCATTTTCCTCATGTTTTTTCATCCGTAGTGGCAATGTCTGAATGCCTCGAAGCACCAGCCAGCAGTCGAAAGGCGAAGCACAGGTCCCCATGGCATTTAGAAGAAATTGGACTTTCTGTGTCAATTCGTCGGTGGTAGTAATGACAGCGCCCCCGACGACATCGCAATGACCGTTTAAATACTTGGTTGTGGAATGGACTATCAGGTCGACCCCGTATTCGATGGGGCGAAGAAAATACGGAGTGGCGAAGGTATTATCTATAACGGTCAAAATATTTCTTTTCTTGGCAATGTCCGCCACCATTTCAATGTCAGTAATATTGAGTAGCGGATTCGATGGCGTCTCCATCCATATCATCCTGGTATTTGGTTTCATGGCTCGTTCAATAGCTTGCCTGCTATTCATTCTTAGGAAGGTCACATCCAAACCCAGCTCAGACATTACGTCTTGAAATAGCCGATAGGTGCCTCCATAGACATCGTCGGCTGATATTATGTGGTCGCCCGCCTTCAAAAGGTGCGCCACCGTCGTCTCAGCTGCCATGCCGGTGGCAAAAGCAAATCCTGCTTTCCCACCTTCAAGCTGGGCAAGGGTATCTTCTAAAACTTTTCTCGTTGGATTAGCTGTCCGCGAATAATCGTAGCCTCTAGTTTTGCCCACATCTTCAAAGGCAAAAGTCGATGTCTGATATATAGGCACCGAGACAGCACCGCATGTTTTGTCCGGCCTTTCTCCGGCATGAATGGCTAACGTTTCAAATCTCATATGCCACCTCCGTCACTGAAATTGCTCATAACTCTCACCTTTATATCTTCCA